>OGGJ01000045.1_pt1 | contig 121289 bp, 86 predicted proteins | sample 1571071 | NCBI WGS metagenome assembly OGGJ01 (sample SAMEA2581954, study PRJEB24529) | metagenome | biome: Human gut stool | place: China | collected 2011
GCTGCTGCGCGGCGGCCTGCGCCTGGCGTGCGCGGCGCGTCCTGTCGTCCTGCCGGTAAGGCACGGTCAGGGCGTAGCTTGCCGCGCTTACGGCAAACAACACCAGCAAAAGTCCGTATAAGATTTTCCTCATCAGCAAAACTGAACTAAATGAATAATGTATAATGAATAATGAAAAATCCGGCTTGGGCCTTGTTGTGATACATTAATTCATGGCACAACCGCGCACTGTTTTTCATTATTTATTTTTCATTATTCATTTTCATACTTATTTTATCTGCTTCAACGCCAGTTTCACCACCTGCTCTACGGGCAACGAGGGCTGCTCTTTCAGTATGGCAACTACCACCTTGGCCGACGGTGCCGGAGCGAAACCGAGCATCGTGAGTGCGCCTACGGCCTCGTCCTTAACCTCCTTGTCAACCTGCGGCTGCGCCTCGCCTGCCTGCACAGGCTGCTCGCCGGCTATGCCGAGGGCTGCGATTTTGTCCTTCAGGTCGACTATTATGCGCTGCGCCGTGCGCAGGCCGATGCCCTTGACGGTCTTCAGCATTTTCTCGTTGCCTGCCGAAATTACGCCGCACAGTTCGGCTGGCGTCATCTCGGAGAGTATCATGCGCGCCGTATTCGCGCCCACGCCTGACACCGTTATGAGCATCAGGAACATCTCCCTCTCCTCTTTCGAGGCGAAGCCGTACAGCGTGTAAGCGTCTTCGCGTATGGCCTCGAAGGCGTACAGGCGCACGTCCTTACTGCCCTGTATGGCCGTATATGTGTTGAGCGTTATGTTAAGTCCGTAACCTACGCCGGCCGCCTCCACAACGGCATACGCCGGAGTAAGCTCGGCGAGTTCGCCCCTTACGTATTCTATCATCGTCAGTAAAAATTACATTACACCTTAAATAAAACGCACGTTACAGTGTTTTATTGCACGGCGTACACATTTTAGCCTGCCCATGCACCCTGCGGTTACGGGCGTTGTGGTATGAACCGTTTTGCGGAATGCAGTCAATCAGCAGGCATGGTATATGTACATATCATGCACGTTGACTGCGGATGAACCGTGAAAGGCCGTCTTTCGCATTGCAAAAGGCCATCAATCGCACGCTAAAAGGCCGTCTTTTGCAAGCTAAAAGACGGCATTTTGCAACACGCTGAATACCAGCACGTTACGCAACCGCCTGCATATAGGTGCGCGGAAGGGCTGTTCCTGCCGCTCAAAACGGCGTGCGTACCGTCACCGTTGCAGCCGCCTGCGAGGCTGGAAACCGACGTAAAAAAGCGCAAATTACCGTAAACGTTTACGTAGTTTTTTAGGAAATAATACAGTTTTTTTTGATATAGGTCAACTTATTTTGCCTAATTTTGCCCCCGTAACGAAGAGATTTTCAGAATTACATGCTACATTGATACTAAAGACTAAGACATTCAAAAAGTGAAAAAAATTGCTCTGTCGGGATGACAGGGCATTTTTTTATTTTGTACCTTTGCAGACGTTTTTACGTATCTTCTTTAACTTGCAACATGTCAAATCCTTTTAAAAAGATAGCCGCGAGGTTCATCTCCGCATGGCAATGGGCAAGGCAAAAGGGCGCACGCTTCGCCGCTTGGCAGCGCAAGGGAGTGACGCCGCAGCCGCTCTCGGCCGACAGCCACGTATGCCTTAACTGCCGCACGACCTTCACCGGCAACTTCTGCCCGCGCTGCGGACAGTCGGCCTCGGTGTCGCGCTTCACGTTGCGCCACGCATTGAGCAAGACTTTGGAGGTGTGGGGATTAGGCAACCGCAGCCTGCCGCGCACGCTCTGGCACCTCATCTACCGCCCCGGCCACATGATTGGCGACTATCTCGACGGCCGCCAGGCTCCGTATTTTCCTCCCGTCAAGATGCTCTTCCTCGTCACTACGGCGTTTGTCGTAACGCAGCATGTCGTCGCCCCCGGGGCGATGGACGAGTTTTATGCCGACGCTACATCGCGTCTGACCGAGCAGAAGGCCGACATTCCCGACGGCGAAGGTGCATATTCAGGCAAGCGTTTTATGCTTGAAGGGATGAGCAACTTTCTCAATGCGTTTGAAAATGTTACCGACTTCTTCCGCCAAAACCAGGCAATAGAACTCATCTTGAGCCACAGCCTCTTCGCATTGATTACCATGCGCGTGTTCCGCCGGTCGCCGTTGCGGCCGAAGATGAACCTCACCGAGTGCTTTTTCGCACAAATTCTAATAGCCAGCCAGCTTATGATGGTGTCGATAGTGTGCATCATCGCCACCCAAGGCAGCCGGTGGATTGACAACATGTACGTCATGCCAACGTGGCTCCTGCTGCTCATCCTGCTGTACGACTACAAGCAACTGTACGGCTTCGGCCTGCTGCGCACGGCGTGGTACACCCTAAAAGTGCTCGTCGGCTGGTGGCTGCTGATGTTCCTGCTGCTTGTAGGCTGGATGTCGGCAAGCGTGGCGTGGACGGCGATAAACAATTAAAAGGTGAGAAGGTGAGAGGGTGAGAAGGTGAGAAATCATGCCAAATATATTTCAAAAGCATAAATTTCTCACTTTCTCACCCTCTCACCTTCTCTCCTTCAAATCAGTTCCTGAACGTCAGTCCGCCGTCTCCCGCGTCAACGACGATGGGCTTCTGCCTGTCAACCGTGCCGCCAAGGAGCTGCTTGCTCAGGTCGTTGAGCATGTAACGCTGGATGGCACGCTTTACGGGACGCGCTCCGAACTCGGGGTCAAAGCCAGCCGATGCAAGGAAGCTGATGGCCGCCGGGGTGACATCGAGCGTCACGTCCTGCTGCTCAAGCATCTTCTTAACGCCGTTTACCTGGAGTTTTACAACGTCGGCGATTTGCTCCTGCGTCAGCGGAAGGAACATTATGGTCTCGTCGATACGGTTCAAGAACTCCGGACGGATGGTCTTCTTCAGCATCTCCATCACCGTTTTCTTAGTCTTCTCGATAACAGCGTCGCGGTTGGCAGCGGTTATGTGCTCGAACTCCGACTGTATGTACTGGCTTCCGAGGTTAGAAGTCATTATGATGATGGTGTTCTTGAAGTTCACCGTGCGCCCCTTGTTGTCGGTCAGGCGACCGTCGTCCAATACCTGCAAGAGGATGTTGAACACGTCGGGATGCGCCTTCTCGATTTCATCGAAGAGCACAACGGAGTAAGGTTTGCGCCTTACCGCCTCGGTAAGTTGTCCGCCCTCGTCGTAGCCTACGTATCCCGGAGGCGCACCGATGAGCCTCGACACGCTGAACTTCTCTTGGTATTCGCTCATGTCGATACGTGTCATCATCGTCTCGTCATTGAACAGATACTCGGCCAAAGCCTTCGCCAGCTCGGTCTTTCCTACACCGGTCGTACCGAGGAAGATGAACGACGCAATCGGTCTTTTCGGGTCTTGCAGGCCCGCGCGGCTGCGCCTTACGGCGTCGCTTACGGCCTCTATGGCCTCGTCTTGACCTATTACGCGCTTGTGAAGCTCCTCTTCAAGGTGCAGCAGCTTGTCCTTCTCGCTCTGCATCATCCGCGTAACGGGTATGCCGGTCCAGCGGCTTACCACCTCGGCGATGTCGTCCGCGGTCACCTCTTCACGTATCATGGCGTTGCCGTCCTGCGTCGAGCGCAGCTGCGCCTGTATGCTCTTGATGTCGTCTTCAAGCTGTTTCAGCTTGCTGTAACGTATTTCAGCCACGCGCTCATAGTTGCCTTCGCGCTCTGCACGCTCGGCTTCGAAGCGCAGTCGCTCCATCTGCTGCTTGTCCTGCTGTATTTTGTTGACGAGCGCCTTCTCGCCTTCCCACTTTGCGCGGAACGCCTTTTCCTTGTCGCGCAGCTCCGCAATGTCCTTGTCGAGCTGTGCGATTTTGGACTGGTCGTTCTCCCGTTTGATGGCCTCGCGCTCTATTTCGAGCTGCTTCAGGCGTCGGGTTATTTCGTCAAGTTCCTCCGGCACGGAGTCACGTTCCATGCGGAGCTTGGCCGCGGCCTCGTCCATCAGGTCGATGGCCTTGTCGGGCAGGAAGCGGTCTGATATGTAACGCTCCGACAACTTGACGGCGGCTATGCACGCGTCGTCCTGTATACGCACCTTGTGGTGGTTCTCGTAGCGTTCCTTCAGGCCACGGAGGATGCTTATTGCGCTAAGTTCGTCAGGCTCGTCGACCATCACCGTCTGGAAACGACGCTCCAAAGCCTTGTCCTTCTCAAAGTATTTCTGATACTCGTTGAGCGTCGTCGCGCCTATTGAGCGCAGCTCGCCACGCGCCAATGCAGGCTTCAGTATGTTGGCGGCGTCCATCGCTCCCTCGCCGCCACCTGCCCCGACGAGGGTGTGTATTTCGTCGATGAAGAGGATGATGCGGCCCTCGGAGTTGGTAACTTCCTTGATTACGCTCTTCAGACGCTCCTCAAACTCGCCCTTGTACTTGGCTCCGGCCACGAGCGCACCCATGTCGAGAGAGTACAGCTGCTTGTCTTTCAGGTTCTCGGGCACGTCGCCGCGCACTATACGCTCGGCCAGTCCCTCTACGATGGCCGTCTTACCAGTACCCGGCTCACCTATAAGTATAGGGTTGTTCTTTGTCCGTCGCGAGAGTATTTGCAGCACACGGCGTATTTCATCGTCACGTCCTATTACCGGGTCGAGCTTGCCCTGGCGTGCCTCTTCTACCAAGTTCTTGGCGTACTTCTCAAGACTTTGATAGTTGTCGTCAGCCGACTGCGACTGCACTTTCTGGCCTTGGCGCAGCTCGTTGATGGCCGCACGCATCTCCTTCTCCGTGCATCCGGCGTCCTTCAGTATGCGCGATGCGGTAGAGTTGACCGTAAGCAGAGCCAGCAAAAGCGGCTCCACGGAGACGAACTCATCGCCCATCTTGGCCGAGATGTCGGTCGAGCGTTGCAGCACTTCGTTGCTTTCGTTGCTCAAATAAGGCTGTCCGCCCTGCACGCGGGGCAACCGGCCGATTTCGCGGTCGAGCACGTTCTCCACCTGCATGGCGTTCACGCCGAGCTTCTGGAAGATGAAGTTGGCCACGTCCTTGGCCTTCGCCATGACGCCTTTCAGCAGGTGTACCGGCTCGATGGCCTGCTGGCCGCCGCGCTGCGCGGTGTTGACCGCCTCCTGGACGGCCTCTTGCGCCTTGATTGTAAACTTGTCGAATGTCATATTTTGTTCTCCTTTCTTTTTCCTTATTATGTGGTTTGCGTTATCCGTAAACCATAAGTTCAAAATGCGTGCCCGTGCGCCGAATGCGCCATTTTGTCTCTTTCGCATGCCAAAATGTCTCATATTGAACGGCAGTTGATAGCCGTTGCGTAACTGCTTGACTATCAACGGCTTTCCAATATGCCGTCTTTTAGCGTGCAAAAGACGGCCTTTTAGCCGCCGAAAGGTGGCCTTTTGCAATGCAAAAGACCGCCTTTGGGGTTCATCCGCAAATCTTTTGGACGGCGCAAAAATATTTACCCCTTATTTTATCCATACACCCAATGAATATACCCTACCTTTAGCCAGGCGGTCGGTAACTGTCATTCCGCGCTCCGACGCGGAATCCAGTGAATGCAACCAGTATCGTTTGACGCTTTGGATGTTTTCTGGATTCCGCGTCGGAGCGCGGAATGACAGTTACCGACCGCCTGGCTAAAGGTTGGATGTATTCATTAATGGACCATACATTCCGTCCAAAAGATTTGCGGATGAACCACCTTTCGCAAAACCAATGGTAAAAAGGTGATAAAACGACGGCGTAAAACAAGGTTTTTCTTTGCCGTTTACAGCGAATTATGTAACTTTGCATTATACTATACCACATCTGTAAACACGCGAATGAAAGAATTTGTCATATCAGAGGCCAAGGCCGAAACGGCTGTCCTCGTGGGACTAATCACACAGCAGCAGGACGAGGCCAAGACCAAGGAATACCTTGACGAACTGGAGTTTTTGGCCGACACCGCCGGGGCGGTGACCGTCAAACGCTTCACGCAGAAAATAGCAGGGCCTAACCAAACTACGTATGTAGGCAAGGGAAAGCTCGAGGAAATAAGGCAGTACATACGCGCCGAGGAGGAAGCCGAGAGGGAAATCGGAATGGTGATTTTCGACGACGAGCTGTCGGCCAAGCAAATACGCAACATCGAAAACGAGCTGAAAGTGAAGATACTCGACCGCACATCGCTCATTCTCGACATCTTCGCCATGCGCGCACAGACGGCCAACGCCAAGACACAAGTAGAGCTGGCGCAATACCGCTACATGCTGCCGCGCCTGCAACGGCTCTGGACCCACCTTGAACGACAGGGCGGCGGAAGCGGCTCGGGAGGAGGAAAAGGCTCGGTAGGACTGCGCGGCCCGGGCGAGACACAGCTCGAAATGGACCGCCGAATAATCCTACAGCGCATGTCGCTGCTGAAGCAACGCCTCGCCGAAATAGACAAGCAGAAGACCACGCAGCGCAAGAACCGCGGACGGCTAATACGCGTAGCCCTCGTAGGCTACACCAACGTGGGCAAGTCAACGCTGATGAACCTGCTCGCCAAAAGCGAGGTCTTCGCAGAAAACAAGCTCTTCGCCACGCTCGACACGACGGTGAGGAAGGTGACGATTGAGAACCTGCCGTTCCTGCTTGCAGACACTGTGGGCTTCATACGCAAGCTGCCCACCGACCTGGTGGACTCGTTCAAGAGCACGCTCGACGAGGTGCGCGAGGCCGACCTGCTGCTGCACGTCGTCGACATATCGCACCCTGACTTCGAGGAACAAATCAAAGTGGTGAACAACACGCTGAAAGACCTCGGCTGCGCGGACAAGCCCTCGATGCTCATATTCAACAAGATAGACGCATACACATGGGTAGACAAAGAGCCTGACGACCTCACTCCGCCTACCAAGGAGAACATAACGCTCGACGAACTGAAGCGCACCTGGATGGCGAAACAGGGCGACAACTGCCTCTTCATATCGGCAAGGAACAAGACGAACATCGACGAACTGCGCGACACCCTGTACAAACAGGTGCGCCAGCTGCACGTACAGAAGTACCCGTACAACGACTTCCTCTACCCCACAGATGTGGAAATGGAAAATTGAAAACGGAGAATTGAGAATTATGATTACCTTTACCAACAAGCGAGACACATATAAACAATAATCACCAAGTGGGAAAGTATCGCATCAAAAAGCAAGAGTAATCATAATTTTCCATTCTCAACTATCAATTATCAATTAACTATAACGACCATGTACGACTACAGACAGCTTACCGACGACGAAATAATAACCCTCGAAGAGCACGGGTGTACAGCCGAAGACTGGACATACGTGAACGTGGCCGACGACTTCACACCGTCGCACATAAAGGATGTGAGGTTCTGCGGCACGGTAAACCTCGGCGTGTTCGAGAAGAATGTGGAAGTCGGCCAGGACTTTTACATGCACTCGGGGGTGCGCAACGCCACGCTGCGCAACGTCACGATAGGCGACAACAGCCTTGTCGAGAACATCGGCAACTACATCAGCAATTATGTGATAGGTGAGGAATGCTGCATCCGCAACGTATGCACCATCGAGACAACGGCCGAAGCCACCTTCGGCGAAGGCAACACAATATCGGTGCTCAACGAAGCCGGCAGCGGCAATGTGGTGCTCTTCCGCGGACTGACAAGCAACCTCGCGGCGCTGATGGTGAGCCGGCCGGAGGACAAAGAGCTGTCAGCCACGCTGAAAGCCATGGCGAAAGACTACGTAAACAGCCGCCACACCGACGCCGGGACGATAGGCGACTACGTGCGCATAATCAACACTACCGAGATAACCAACACCAACATTGCAGACAACTGCGAAGTGAACGGGGCGTGCCGCCTGAGCGACTGCACCCTGGCAGCCGAGGCTAACGACAGCGTTTACATTGGTTCGGGCGTGATATGCGAGAACTCCATCATCGCCGACGGTTCCTCGGTGCTGAACAGCGCAAAGCTGTTCAACTGCTATGTGGGCGAAGCCTGCCAGATAACCAACGGCTTCACGGCGGAGAGCAGCCTGTTCTTCGCCAACACATACATGGCCAACGGCGAGGCGTGCGCCGCCTTCTGCGGCCCCTTCTCGGCGTCACACCACAAGAGCACGCTGCTCATCGGCTGCATGACATCGTTCTACAACGCCGGTTCGGGCACCAATTTCAGCAACCATGCGTACAAGATAGGTCCTATACATTACGGCACGCTAAGCCGCGGAGTGAAGACGGCCAGCGGCTCGCACATCGTGCATCCGGCAAAGATTGGGCCGTTCTCGGTGTGCATGGGCAAGATACAGAACCATCCCGACACCACCGCCCTGCCCTTCTCTTACGTCATAGGCGAAGGCCGCGAGACGCATATCGTGCCCGGACGCAACATCGCCACCGTAGGGCTTTACCGCGACATAAACAAGTGGCCGCGGCGCGACGTCCGCATAAAGGGCAGCCGCAAGAGTATCATCAATTATGAATGGCTCAGCCCGTTGACGGTCAATGAGGTTGTAAAAGGCCATCAATTGCTCGCCAATATGCGGCAAAACGCAGGCCAAAAGACGGCCTTTTGCACGGCCGATGGTAACACATTGACTGTCAATGCGTTAGAAAAGGGCATGAAACTGTACGCAATGGCCGTTGAAATGTATGTCGGAGAGGAGCTTTCGCGGCATGAAAACAGCGAGCCGACAACGCCTTCCGGCACTGGCGAATGGTGCGACCTTGGCGGCCTGCTGATACCTGCCGAAGAGGAAGAACGCCTTGTTGAGAAAATAAGATACGGCATGATTGACGGCATAGGGTCGGTAATCAGGATGTTCGAAGCCTACAACGACCGCTACGACGACTACCAATGGGCTTTCACCTTGAACCTGATGAAGGGATGGCTCGGCAAGGACGAGCTTACGGAAGATGACTTCGAATACTTCCGCGGACGCGGAATGGCCGCGCACGAGGCATGGCTCAACATGATACGTGAGGACGCCGAGAAGGAATATTCGTTAGGCGACGTTGACCGCGCGACGCTCGACAAGTTCCTCGCCCAGCTCGGGTAAGGGACAAGTTGACGAGCAGACGAGGGACAAGGGACGAGCAGACGAGGAACAAGTCGACAAGAAACAAGATACAAGTGGCAAAGCATTTGTCTTTAACTCCTTAGCGAACGCAGTGAGCGAGAGTTTCCTTGAGCGAAGCGAAAAACTCCTTTAACTACTTTAACTCCCAATAAAAACTTCTTTAACTACCAAATACACATAATATATGAACAAACTAAGAAAAGCGCTTTTTGCATTCCTGCTTGCACTTGTGCTGCCCTTACAGGCAAAGGAATACAAGTATCAGACCGTTCCCGGCGACCTGATGAAGACACGCATCTACACCCTTGACAACGGCCTTACGGTGTACTTGTCGGTCAACAACGAGAAACCGCGCATACAGACGTACATCGCCGTGCGCACGGGAAGCCGCAACGACCCGCCCGAAACAACAGGTCTGGCACACTATCTTGAGCACCTTATGTTCAAAGGGACACGGCAATTCGGAACATCAGACGCAGCCAAGGAAGCTCCACTTCTCGACTCGATACAAAACCGTTTCGAAGTGTACCGCACGCTGAAGGACTCGCTCCAGCGCCGCGCCTACTACCACCAGATAGACAGCATATCGCAACTGGCGGCAAAATACTTCATCCCCAACGAATACGACAAGCTGATGTCGTCAATCGGAGCGCAGGGAACCAACGCCTACACAAGCAACGACGTGACCTGCTACGTTGAAGACATACCGACCAACGAGATTGAAAACTGGGCGCGGATACAGGCAGACCGCTTCCAGAACATGGTAATCCGAGGCTTCCACACGGAGCTTGAAGCCGTGTACGAGGAGTACAACATAGGCCTCGCAAGCGACGCAAACAAGCTGTTCGACGCCATGAACGCCCTGCTGTTCCCCGGCCATCCTTACGGTACGCAGACAACCATCGGAACGCAGGAGCACCTGAAGAACCCGTCAATAGTAAACATAAAGAACTACTTTAAGCGCTATTACGTGCCTAACAACGTGGCAATATGCATGGCCGGCGACTTCGACCCGGACAAGGTTATAGCCCTGATTGACAAATATTTCGGCACATGGAAGCCCAACCCCGACCTCTCTCAGCCGCAGTATGCACCAATCCCCGACCGCACGGCGCCGGCCGACACCACCGTTGTAGGCCAGGAGGCGGAGAACATTTACATGGCATGGAGGTTTGACAAGGCAGCTTCTTTCCAGACAGATACGCTCGACGTGATATCCGACATGCTGTCAAACGGCAAGGCAGGACTTATGGACCTCGACCTCGACCAGCAGATGAAGTGGCTCGGCGGAGGAGCGTTCACCTATCCGCTGGCCGAATATTCGGGCTTCGTAATGGCCGGATACCCTAAGGAGGGACAGTCTCTTGACGACGTGAAGGCACTGATGCTCGGCGAGATTGACAAGATAAAGAAGGGCGACTTCAGCGAAGATTTGCTCAAGGCGGTTATCAACAACAAGAAACTGAGCTTCTACACAACGCTTGAAAGCAACGCCGGGCGTGCCGACATGTTCGTCAACGCATTCATAAACCGTCAGAAGTGGAGCGATGTTGTTGGCCGCTTAGACCGCATATCGGGAATAACGAAGCAGCAAATCGTGGACTTTGCCAACCGACACTTCCTCGACAACTACATCGCCGTGTACAAACGCACGGGCGTTGACTCGACAATCAAGAAGATAGACAAGCCCGAAATAACGGCGATACCTACCAACCGCGACATGCAGAGCGCGTTCGTCACGGAGATAATCAACTCTGAAACGGAGCCTATACAGCCCAAGTTCGTAGACTTCGACAAAGACCTGACCAGGGCAACGACGAAGAACGGCCTGCCAGTGCTGTACGTGAAGAACACCGAAAACGGCCGCTTCACACTGAGCTATTACTATAAATTCGGCGAGGAAAGCGACAAATGGCTGCCTTACGCCGCACAATATCTCAACTATCTCGGCACTGACAAGATGACCGCCGAGCAGGTAAAGCAGAAGTTTTACAGCTTGGCCTGCAACTATGGGATAATCGTTGACAAGAAGGCCATCCGTATTTACCTGAGCGGACTGGCCGAGAACATGCCCGAGGCTATGGCTCTGCTCGACGACGTAATAGCCAACGCGAAAGTTGACACGGCAGCTTACACGAAGTATGTAGGCATAGAGGAGAAGTCGCGCGCCGACAACAAGCTCGACCAGCAGACCAACTTCAGCCGCCTGCAAGCGTACGGAATGTTCGGCACTTACAACACGTGGCTCAACATTCCGTCGTCGGAAGAGCTGAAAGAGATGAATCCGCAGGAGCTTGTTGACATGATTAAGGCACTGAAAGGCTACAAGCACGAGGTGCTCTACTATGGCCCGATGGAGCTGAACGAGCTTACCGCCGTTATCGACAAGGGCCAGAAGGCGGGCAAGACACTTGCAGACGTGCCCGCAGGCAAGCCTTACGAACTGCAGCAGACCACGCAGAACGAGGTGCTGATAGCCCCGTATGACGCCAAGAACATATACATGATACAGTTCCACAACGACGGACGCCAGTGGAACCCCGAGCAGCAGCCGGTCATCTCGCTGTTCAACGAATACTACGGAGGCGGCATGAACACCGTTGTTTTCCAGGAATTGCGCGAAGCCCGCGGCCTTGCTTACAGCGCGTATGCCGAATACGGCACGCCGTACTACAAGGGACAGCCTGAATACGCATACACGCTAATCATCTCGCAGAACGACAAGATGATGGACTGCATCCGCACTTTCAACAGCATAATAGACACAATACCGCAGTCGGACAAGGCTCTCGAACTGGCGAAACAGGCTCTTATGAAGCGCCTCGCCACACGGCGTGTCACCAAGGAAAACCTGATTTACACATATCTTGGCGCACGCGACCGCGGCATTGACTACGACATTAACAAGAAAGTGTACGAGGCCGTGCCCTCGCTGACGATGGACGACGTGGCGAAGTTCGAACAGGAGACGATGGCAAAGAAGCCTTACCGCTACATAATCCTCGGCGACGAGAAGCAGCTTGACATGGAAGCGTTGGAGAAAATCGGCCCCATCAAGAGGCTTACGACCGAAGAAATCTTCGGCTATTGACGCCGTTTCAGCATCCAAAGACAGATTTTTAATTTTTCATTCTTAATCTTTCATTTTCAAAGAGGTGGCCTTTTGCATTGCGAAAGGCCACCTTTTGCGTTGTAAAAGGCCATGTTTTGGAAGGCAAAAGACGGTCTTTTGGCGAGTGCGTTGTGATACAAAGATTTGCATTAGCTGATGATTTTGTTTCATTTTAGTGATAAATGACTTTTTTGGCGTATACAGATGCGCCGTTTTTAAGTAATTTTTGCTATCTTTGTGGCATTGAAAGCAACTCCATGAAAACCGTCATCACCAGAATAAGCGTTGCCGTAGCGCCCTCTTGCCCGCAGGAGGAGGGACGGCTGTGACGCGCCTCCATGCCTTCATGCTGGCGGCTTCTGCCGCCTTGGCCGCCTTTGCCTTGGCTGCGTGCGGCGGCAGGACGGCCTGTGCCGACGCGCGTACAGACAGCCTTACGGCGGCTCTCAAGGCCGCCGACGACTCCGTGGCGGTCAATTCGCCGTATGCTTTGGACATGATAAACGAAGGCATGGCAACAGCGGCTGACAGCCTTGACTACTACGACTGGTACTTGCGCCTGATGAGATACAGTGTGCAGCGCGACGTGCCCGACACCGCATCGCTGCGCTGGCGGCAGGCAAGCCGCTTCCTTTCGGAGTGCAGGCGAACGCCGAGGGTCGACGGCATGACGGCTTTCCTGCTTAATGCCAAGGGCAGTTATTACTACAAGCTGCACTTTGAACCCGGCAAGGCCGTCAACGCATACAGCAAGGCTTACACTCTGCTGTTCGGCAGCGACTCGGAATACCGCCTGCCCGACGTGTGCGCCAACTTGGGCGACGCCTACGTGGCGGCCAACGACATGCCGCGCGCCGCATGGTGGTATCGCCGCGCATTGTTCCTGGCCGACTCGCTCGGGCTGCCCGAAAAGGACTACGCCAGCCTGTACATGGGTCTCGGGCGCATATACCTCAACCTCGGAGACTTCGACCTTGCAGGCTCGTGTTACCGCACGGCCGACACCAAGTTGGGGCTGTTGCCGCTCAACATGCAGCTATACTTCCTCAACAACTACGGCAACTACTATTACTACAAGGCCGACTACCGCGGCGCGGAGGCCGTCTTCAACCGTATGTACGGCCTGCTCGAGCGCAACGGCATGCAGTCGAGCTACGAGATGTACCTGTGCAAACTGAACATGGCCGACGTGAAGCTGAACCTCGGACAGACAGCCGAGGCGCGGCGACTGGTGGACGAAGCCTATTCGTATTTCGGCAAAATAGGCGACGCCACGGCCATATACTACTGCCACACAGTGCAGATGGGCCTGGCCCTCAAGGCCGGCGACTACGCCGCCGTGCGCAGCCTGCTCGCCAGCGGGGACACTACGGCCACCATAGACTACAACATGGTGAACATACGCAGCCGCTACCTGCGCCAGTACTACGTGAGCAAGGGCGACTACAAGGCCGCATACCGCAACCTTGACGCATACATACGCCGCAACGACTCGCTGAAACACAACATTGCGAACATGCGCGCTTCGGAAATAATGATGCGTTATGCGCAGGACACTTTGGAGCTGCATCACCAGATGGAGATGCAGGCCAAGGACGCCGACATACACGAGGCGCGCCTCGGCCTGTACATAGGCGTGCTCACGGCGGCCGCCCTCGCCCTGCTGCTGCTTTACGTCTACACCTTCGCGAGGAAGCGCAGGCTGCAGCTGCACATGCAGCTTATGCAGCTAAGGCTTGTCAACGTGCGCTCCAGGATATCGCCGCACTTCATCTTCAACGTGCTCAACAACCGCATATCCAGCGCGCGGAAGGAGGACGGAGACGAACTGATGGGCCTCGTAAGGCTCATCCGCGCCAACCTGAACATGTCAGGGCGGTACTACGTTTCGCTGAAGGAGGAGCTTGACTTCGTGAGGTATTACGCCAGCGTGGAGGGCGAATGCGTCGACGGAGGGCTTGACTTCGGCGTTAGTGCGCCGGCCGACGATGTGCTCGAAAGCATCAACGTGCCTTCGATGTTCATACAAATACTTGTGGAGAACGCCATAAAGCACGGCTTGAAACGCCGCGAGGGGCACAAGCGGTTGCGTGTAACGGTCGAAGTGGACGCGGCTGAATGCCGCATGACGGTGGCCGACAACGGCACGGGTTTCGACATACGGCGCGGCGACCCGTCGTCAACAGGCACGGGACTGAAGGTAATCCGCAGCACCATCGGCCTGCTGAATCATGGCAACAAGCGCAAGATGAGGCTCGACATAAGGAACGTCCGCGGCGCTGACGGAGGCGTTGAAGGGTGCGAGGTTACTGTAACCATGCCGCTGGGGATGAAACTCCCGGGCACGGAAGGCTTTGAAACGAACTGAAAGACGATGAACGCTATAATAGTAGACGATACACGGGCGGCCATAGACAACCTGGCCGCGAAGCTTGGAAAGTATGAAGACGTTACGCTCGTGGCCACCGCCACATGCGGCGAGGACGGCATAGAGCAGGTGGTAAGGCACAAGCCGGAGCTGCTGTTCCTCGACATGGAGCTGCCCGACATGACCGGACTGCAGTTTCTCGAACGGCTGAAGGAGGAGACCGACTTCTGGTGTTACGTGGTAATCTACACCGCTTACAGCGACTATATGCTGCCGGCGTTCAGGAACAGGGCGTTCGACTTCCTGCTGAAACCTGTCGACGAGGCCGAGCTTGACACCATCATGACGCGCTTCTTTGCCGACAGGCGCGACGGCGAGGCGCGCCGCAGACAGGACGATGCGGTAAAGGCCAACGGCGGAAAGCTGCTGTTTTACACCAACGCCGTCGACTTCCGCCTTGTCCGCATACGCGACATTTGCGTGTTCCACTACGACCACGAGGCGCGCGTATGGACTGTGATAGTGGCCGGGTGCGACCGTCCGCTGCGCTTGAAGCGCGGCGTTACCAAGGACGTTCTGCTGGGGATAGACGGCTGCTTCGTGCAGGTGAGCCAGAAGTTCATCGTCAACATCAACTACCTGCTTGAGGTACGCGACAACATCTGCCGCTTTTATCCGCCCTTCGAGGACATCGACTACGTGAAGGTAGGCCGCTTTTTCCGCCGCAAGCTCATCAGCAGGTACAATGCGCTGTAAGTAAAATTGTGGAGCATAGGCATACAAAAAGCGTCACGGACGGTTGTCCGTGACGCTTTGTTTTTTCAGCAGATGTGTTAGAACCTTACACCTACGCGGAAGAAGAAGTCGCCCGGCTTGCTGTCTAATCCCCAAGAGTCTTTCTTTAAGAGGTTGCAGAAGCCATACTCATAACCTATTTTCAGCGAGAGGAACTTCCATCCGGCAACAACGCCGCCCTGCCAACCGAAGTCGACTGTATTGGTCTCTGGCATGTCGTCGTCTGTTACCATGAAGCCCAGGTAAGGACCGGTGAAGATGCCGACCTTGGCCTCGTCAGTCTGTACAAAGTTCCATGCGCCGTTTCCTTCCAGCTGGATGAAGCCCGGGTCCCAGTTCTTCGCACCCTTGGTAGTGTAAGAAACGCCTGCCGACCAGTCGAAAGCGTCGGCTATTGGAGCTGTGTAAGATACGCCGATGTTCAATGCCTTGAACTCTGAGTCGCCGTCGGTTACATTGGAAACGTTGCCGCCCCACCATACGGTCCAGTTCTTCTGTGCACTTGCGCCTACCGCAACTATTGCGAAGAGCGCCACCATCAATAACTTTTTCATAATGATATAAGTTTTGGTTAAAGATAAATAAACTTAACTTTTGCAAAGATAAGGAATTTGGATGAAAGTTCCAAGCCTTGCGGCTGCTTTTTTGTTACGATGTGCCTTGGATGTGGATTAAAGTGTAATGATTTGTGTTTGTTCGGTAAATAATTGTAAGTTGGACGCTGCCTTGCGGCAGGCCGTTTTGCAAAAGGTGGCCTTTCGCATTGTAAAAGACCGTCTTTTGGCGTGCGAAAGGCCACCTTTTAGAATGCGAAAGACGGTCTTTTGCAAAGCCGCCTGTACAGGGCGGTTTCGGCGGCGGCTCTCTTTTTCGCCGCCGCAGGTTTTGCTTTGTGGCGGAAAATGACTAACTTTGCGCTTGCATTAATAATAAGGTGAAGACATGAAGACTATAAACACAAGGCGGAGCATCCGCAAATATTCTGACAAGGAGGTGGCCGACGGGCTGCTGAACCGCCTCCTCGACGAGGCCGCGCGCACGCAGACCATGGGCAACATGCAGCTGTACAGCGTCGTTGTGACGCGCTCGCAGGAGATGAAGGAGCGCCTCGCGCCGGCGCATTTCAACCAGCCGATGGTTACCCAGGCGCCAGTGGTGCTGACGGTGTGCGCCGACTTCAACCGCGCCAGCCGCTGGTGCCGCTGCCGCAAGGCCGAACCGGGCTACGACAACATGCTCTCGTTCATCAATGCGGCCACCGACGCGCTGCTCTACACGCAGACTTTCTGCAACCTGGCGGAGGAGGAGGGCCTCGGCCTTTGCTTCCTCGGCACTACCGTCTACCAGCCGCAGCAGCTCATCGACATACTCGAGCTGCCACGGCTCGTCATGCCCGTGGCTACGCTCACCGTGGGGTGGCCGGCCGAAGAGCCGCCGCTTAGCGACCGCCTGCCGCTCGCATCGTTCGTGCACGGCGAGACTTACCACGACTATTCGCCCGAAGACATCGACCGATACTACGGCCCGAAGGAGGCGTTGGAGGAGAACCGCGAGTTTGTCAGCATAAACAACAAGGAGACGCTGGCGCAGGTCTATACCGACATACGCTACACAAAGAAGGACAACGAGGCCATGTCGGCTGGCATGATGGAGGCGTTGCGGAGGCAAGGATTTATTTAATGTTCAGCAGACAAGCAGATTTGTTCAGCAGACAAGCAGACAAGTTAACATTCAAAAGCTGCACATTACCCCGTTAATGTGCAGCTTTTGCGTGCCAACTTGATAAAAAATGTAAAACAAAAGCATTTTATTGCCGAAATATTTGGAGATATAAGAAATTGTCACTAACTTTATGGCAGAAAAACAAGAAGCACAACATAAGTTGTCGACGGTCTCTGAAATATTGAAAGGAAATGTCAGAATAACTCTGATATATTAGACAACTGATGAACGTGTGATGTACTTTCGAGTAACGGGATGTTTGGAAAGATGGTAAATGTTTGATGTCATGGAGATGTTTTTTCACAAAGATGAGAGGGAAAAGAATAAAACAAGTTGTTGATATGGATGTTTTTAATTAATGGTGGAACAGGCATCCTGTTACTGAACTAAAAGCAAAGAGGACGCGCCATAACAAAGGAAAGTGGCGCATCCTCTTCTTTTTGTGCCGTATCGGGACGTGTAATCAATGTGTGTAAATATGTCACGTAAATATCAAAAGAAAATCAGCCGCGGCCTGGTAATGCCGCTTCAGCATTTCATACAGAGGGAGAAGTCGGCCGGGGTGGTGCTCGGCGTGAGCATCGTCATAGCCATGCTGCTGGCCAATTCGCCGTGGAGCGAGGACTATTTCCACCTGTTTGAGCATAAGCTCGGCTTCATTTTCAACGGCGAACCGTACCTTTACTACTCGCTGCACCACTGGATTAACGACGGACTGATGTCGATGTTCTTCTTCGTTGTGGGGCTTGAACTGAAACGGGAGTTCATCGGCGGCGAGCTGGCCGACCCTCGCAACACCATCCTTCCGATAGGTGCTGCCGTGGCGGGGATGCTCGTCCCGGCTCTCATATACACCGTATTTAACGCCGGGACGCCGTCGGCCGGAGGCTGGGGCATACCGATGGCAACCGACATAGCGTTCTCCCTGGCCGTAATCTACGCCCTCGGCGACCGCGTTCCGCTGGCTGCCAAAGTGTTCCTGACGACCCTCGCCATCGTTGACGACCTCGGCGCGGTGGTCGTTATAGCGTTGTTTTACACGTCGGAAATCTCCGTCGTCAACATCGCCGTCGGCCTTGCGTTCCTCCTTGTGATGTATATTGCCAACAAGATGGGCGTAAAGAACGTCGTGTTCTACGGCCTCTTGGGCATCGGCGGAGTGTGGGTAGCCTTCCTTATGTCGGGCATCCACGCTACAATAGCCGCCGTATTGGCCGCCTTCGTAATCCCTGCCGACGCCCGTCTGCCCGAGCCTTTGTACATCAAGCGGGCGGCAAACAACCTGCGGCGGTTCGCAGGCATTAAGCCAAACAACGTCTCGACGCTCGAGCATGAGCAGGTGGAAGTCATAGCGGACATGATGAACGACACACGCGACGCCATTCCTCCGTCGCAGCGTCTGGAGCACGCCATGCACCCGTTCGTGTCGTTCGTCGTAATGCCTGTGTTCGCTTTGGCTAACGCCGGGGTGTCTTTCGCAGGACTTGACGTGCAGACCGTCTTCTCAACCAACGTCGCCTGGGGCGTCGCCTTGGGGCTTCTCTTGGGCAAACCGCTCGGCATCATGCTCTCAACTTACATCCTCGTGCGCCTCGGAATAGCCCAAAAGACCGGGGCGTTGACCCTCCGCCGCGTCGCAGGTCTTGGCTTCCTGGCCTCCATCGGGTTCACGATGTCGATGTTCATATCCACCCTTGCCTTCACCGATGACACTATGTTGCTGCAAGCCAAGCTGGGTATCTTCGCCGCGTCAATCATCGGCGGCATCGTCGGTTACCGCTTGTTGAAATGATAAAAGATAAAATCCGGAAGCCCGGACACGGGCTTTTGGATTATTGCATCAAGCCTCCTTCCACATAGAATACCAGATTACTTATGCCGTCACCACGCTTGTTGCTGTCTTTAAGGTTGCCCGGCACAGTGAAAATCCTGTCCTTCTCCATTCTGTCCATCAACTCCCACATCACTTCATGGTACAGGGCTACGGTGGCTACGGCCTCTTCTTTGAAGCCGAATTGTGACGACATTGAGCCGCAATAGCCTTTTAACGCCGCGCTGATGTTCTCCGTCAGGCGGTTGACTGTTTGGTGGAAAGCATCATCTTGACGCTTTATTATCGGGAACAAGGCGTTGCCCTGCGCATCAACCAGCCCGTATCTCGCCAGCTTTTCAGCAAGGACTGCATCGGTAATCTTGCCGTTCCGCCTTATTTCATCGGCGCATTCGTCCATCGTGTCGGGGCTTGGCGCGATGCCGCTGTCTATGTATGTCAGGCACAGGTCTTGCTCGCCGTAGCCGTTTGTGCCGTACTTTGCGCCCTGCCTCGGCTCGTATAGTATCCAGTAACAGCCGCTCCAAGTGGCGTGTTGGCCTGCATCATCGAACAAAAGGAGCTTCGTCCACATCCTTCCGTCAAGCAAGTATGAGAACGTAAGGGACAACGTGTTGGCCTGCCAGCCCATGTCTTTTATGGTGCTTGCCAGCGAGATGAAGTGCTGCCTGTTCTTACTGTAAATGTCATCGGCCACCGTTTGGCTGAAAATACGCAGCGAGTCGGTCTGCCGCTTGTCAAGTATAGGTATGGCCGTATGCCATTTTCCGCCTGTCCGTTCGATAATTCCGCCGACTTCGAGCAGCATCAGCTGGCTGTCGGAACACGGTATTCCTTTGCCGCGGAGTTCACCGGCGGTCTGCGGAGTGCGCAGGTTATAGGTTATTTCCCAGTTGTTGTCGGCGGTCACATAGTCAGAAGGCTGGTGTCCGCTCAAGGCAACAAACTGCGTGGCTTCCCACTTTTCGTATGGCCGCAGCAGCTCTTGTGCCGCTACTTGGGGTGCCGCCAGCATCATGAGAGACAGTGCCGCGGCGATAAAAACACGTTTAAGCATAATCTGGGTTTGGGTTATACATAAAATAACGGGCAGGCAAGGATGTCGTCTTTGCCTGCCCGTTTATTTGGATTTTGTTGTTTGTCAACTCGTGACTCGTCTGCTTGCCGCTTGTCACTCGTCTGCTTGTAAAGTCATTTGCACCCCGGAGTCCACGGCTTCAGCTGCTTGAAGAAGTCGTTGCCCTTGTCATCCACGAGGATGAAAGCAGGGAAGTCAACCACGTTGATTTTCCAAATCGCCTCCATGCCAAGCTCGGGATACTCGACGCATTCTATGCTCTTGATGCTGTTCATGGAAAGAACTGCGGCCGGACCGCCGATGCTTCCGAGGTAGAAACCGCCGTGCTTCTTGCATGCGTCGGTAACAACCTGGGTGCGGTTGCCCTTCGCAATCATCACCATAGAGCCTCCGTGGTCTTGGAACTCGTCAACATACGGGTCCATGCGGTTGGCCGTTGTCGGACCCATTGAGCCGCAAGGCATTCCTTCCGGGGTCTTTGCGGGGCCGGCGTAGAGCACGGGATGGTCTTTGAAATACTGCGGCAGGTCTTCGCCTGCGTCCAAACGGGCTTTCAGTTTGGCGTGAGCTATGTCGCGCGCAACGATGATTGTGCCGTTGAGGCTTACTCGTGTAGACACCGGGTATTGCGAAAGTATTTTGCAGATTTCGCTCATCGGCTGGTTCAGGTCAATGCGAACGGCGTCGCCCTCGCCTGCGTTGCGCAGCTCTTCGGGTATGAGTTCACCGGGATTATCGTCCAGTTTCTCAATCCAAACGCCGTCCTTGTTGATTTTAGCCTTGATGTTTCGGTCGGCAGAGCAGCTTACTCCGAGGCCGATTGGGCATGAAGCGCCGTGGCGCGGCAGGCGGATTACGCGGATGTCGTGGGCGAAATACTTGCCGCCGAACTGCGCTCCGAGACCTATTTTGTGCGCTTCGTTGAGCAGTTGCTTCTCAAGTTCCACGTCGCGGAAGGCGCGTCCCGTCTCGTCTCCCGTCGTCGGAAGGTTGTCGTAATAGTGAGTTGAGGCGAGCTTGACGGTCAGAAGATTCTTCTCGGCCGACGTTCCGCCTATTACGAAGGCGATATGATAAGGAGGACAAGCCGCCGTTCCGAGCGTCTTCATCTTCTCAACGAGGAACGGAACGAGCGTACCGGGGTTCTGTATTCTTGCCTTTGTCTCCTGGTAGAAGTATGTCTTGTTGGCCGAGCCGCCGCCCTTTACCACGCAGAGGAACTTGTATTCCTCGCCCTCGGTGGCCTCGATGTCTATTTGTGCGGGCAGGTTGCAGCGCGTGTTCACCTCCTCGTACATCGAGAGGGGCGCGTTCTGCGAGTAGCGCAGGTTCTCTTCCGTGTACGTCTTGTACACGCCTTTCGACAGGGCTTCCTCGTCACAGAAGCCCGTCCATACCTGTTGTCCCTTCTCGCCGTGTATGATTGCCGTGCCAGTATCCTGGCAGAAAGGCAGCTTTCCCTTGCAAGCCACCTCGGCGTTGCGCAGGAACGTGAGTGCCACATACTTGTCGTTGTCGCTCGCCTCGGGGTCTGTCAGGATTTTAGCCACCTGCTCATTGTGCGAGCGGCGCAGCAGGAAGTTGACGTCCCTGAAGGCCGCGTTGGCCAGCATCGTCAACGCTTCGGGACTTACTTTCAGGATTTCCTTGCCCTCAAATTCGCTTACCGACACGCCGTCTTTTGTCAAAAGATAGTATTCCGTGTCGTCTTTGCCCATCTGGAACATGGGGGCGTACTTGAATTCCGGTGTTGCCATAATGTTTTGTTGAATGTTTTTCACCCACCCCAACCCTCCCGAAGGGAGGGAGCTTGCTGTGCTTTGCCGCTGCGCTCCTTGCTTTGTCAGAGTTGCCGTGAGTGATTATAATGTTGTTGCTAATATGTTTTTATTGTTGCAAAGTTATATATTTTTTTCGAGAAAACGGATTTTACGCAGGCTTATTTAACCTTAAAAAACTTGGTGTTGACGGCATTTATGAGTATATTGGTTGGCCCGCCTGTAACCCGTTGACTGTCAACGCCTTTCCAATATGCCGTCTTTCGCCTCCTAAAAGACGGCCTTTTACAACGCAAAAGGTGGCCTTTCGCATTGCAAAAGGCCACCTCTTGCAAAATGGGTCGCCGCGGCATGTGCCGCAGCAGGCCGTCATTCGCCGGTAGGAGGCTGGCTGCGGCGGAAGCCGTAGGGCGTCATCCCGGTGTGCTGTTTGAAGTAACGGCAGAAGAATGAGGTGTCGCTGAAGTTGAACTCCCAGGCTATCTGCTTTATGCTCCGTTGCTTGTCACGCAGCCGCAGCTTAAGTTGCAGTATGACATAGTGGTCAATCACGGCCTTGGTGGTGTGCCCGGTGATGCCGCGCACGATGTTGTTCAGGTACTTTGGCGTGATGTTCAGCCGCGCGGCGAAGTAGGCCACGTCGTGCGCACGCATGTATTCGGCCTCGAGAGTCTCCATGAACGTGCCGAACAGTTCGTACGTCCTGCGCGACCAGCCGCCGGCCGCTGCCGGGCCGCAGGTTGTCGAATGCTCGTAGAAACCGAGGAAAAACGCCTTCAGCTGGCACAGCACTATCTGTCCGGTGCACCTCGTCGAGGGCAGCGCCATGTATTTACCGATTAGCCCGAACATGCCTTTCACGATGTCGGCCACGATGCCTCCTCCGCCGCAGCACCTGTCCTTGCGCAGCAGCGTGTACACCGCGTGTTCCATTTGCAGGCTGGCCTCGCGCAGCATGGCCTTGTCATAGCGCAGCTCCAGTACGCAGAAGTCGGTTGACGCGCCGTCAAGCATCGCCGCTTCGCCCGGGAAGAGCATGATTACCGAGTCCGTTTCGAGCCGCCACGGCTTGAAGTCGATGGTGAGTGTGGCCGTCCCCGCCGTGCAGAGTATTATCGCGCCGTAGTCCACCACGTGCTGTTCGCCTTGTAGCTCGGCCAGCCGTCCGCTGCCGAGCCGCGCCCTTTGTATGGCCGATGTCTCGTTGTCCATAGTCTTTCTGATTGGTCAGGGCGCACCCGGCAGCCATGCGCCGCGCCGTCGCCCGTGTTCTTTTTATGTGCAAATATACTTCTGTTTTATGATATTAACATACTGCTTGTTCCTGAATATCCCATTTTAGGCGTGATATTTACAATCCCTGCGTCGGCTGAAAGGCTTACCTTTGCAGCCGGTTTTCAACGAAAGCAAATGTCATATAGCATGAAAGTAAGACTAAAAAGGATGAGGGGCGTCGCCGTACCGGCGTTGTTCCTCGCGCTGTCAGCCGGCATACCGGCCGCCGCGCAGACGCGCCGCACGTTGACGGTGGACGAGCTTTTCACGCTCGTCGAGAGCGGCAGCAACACCCTGCGCTCGCAGAAGGCCGGGGTGGACGTGGCCGGGCATGCCGTGGCCGAGGCCAAGAGCCGCCGCTTGCCCGACGTATATGCGGAACTGTCGGCCAGTTACAACGGCAATGTCGTCATGGCCGACCGCGATTTCGGCCACGCCCGAGGCCTGCGCCAGCCACACTTCGGCAACAGCCTTGCCATTGTAGCCGAGCAGACTGTGTACGCCGGAGGTGCCGTTGATGCCGGTGTCAGGCTGGCGGAGACGCAGAAGCGGCAGGCCGAGAACGCCGTGGCGCAGGGCAGGGCGAGGCAGAGGATGGCCGCGCTCGACATGTATCTGGGGCTGTACAAGGCCGACAACCGCATCAAGGTGTACGAGCAGAACATCGCGCTGACCGTCAGGCTCATCGCCGACATACGCGCCATGCAGGACGAGGGCATGGCCTTGAAGAACGACGTGACGCGCTACGAGCTGCAAATGGAGACGCTAAGGCTCGCCCTCCGGCAGACGCGCGACCGCCGCGACGTGCTCAACCACAGGCTGTGCAACGCCACTGGGCTTGCCCTTTCAACCGTAATCGTACCCGATTCGGCCGTCGCCGCCTTGGCTACTGACGATGCCACGGCCGACGAGTGGCAGGCTCGCGCCGCCGCACAGTCGCCATTGCTTAGGGCGAAGACGCTCGGCGTGGAGCAGGCCGAGCAGCAGCTGCGCATCGCCAAGAGCGACTTGCTGCCCAAGGTGGCCGTTTTTGCCACCGACAATTTCAGTGGCCCGTTCGTTTACGACCTGCCTCCTGTCAACAAGAACTTCAACATCTGGGCCGTCGGCATAGGCGTAAGGTATTCGTTAAGCTCGCTTTTCAAGGGCAACAAGGCCGTGCGCCGTGCCAAGGCGGCCGTCATCATGAGCCGCGACGAGCATGCCGTGGCCGCCGAAACCGTTGACAACGAAATGCAGGAAGCATACACCCTGTACCGCCAGTCGTTCGTAGAGCTGCGCACAAGGATAAAGAGCGTAGAGCTGGCGGCGCAGAACTATGGCGTGGTAAGCAGCCGTTACAAGGCTCAGATGGCGCTCGTCACCGACATGATAGACGCTTCCAACGTGAAGCTTGACGCCGAGTTGTCGGCCGTTGACGCCCGGATAGACATCGTTTACGCGTATTACATGATGAAATACGTGGCAGGAGACATATAATATAAGGTGTACATACATGCCGCCGGGCGGCTGACTGCATGGCCGCTGACGGCTTCCCGACTAAAAACATATAGCAAAATGGACAACAAGAAACTGATAAAGAGAGTTTACAACGTGGTGATAACCCTGCTGCTTGCCTGCCTCTTGGGCTACGCATTGAGCCGTACAGTACACTGGGGCGACGTGGAATACACCGATGACGCACAGGTGCAACGCCACATAACGCCGATAAACACGCGCGTGCAGGGCTTCATCAAGGAGGTGCGCTTTGAGGAATACCAGCACATAAGGCGCGGAGACACTCTCGTAGTGATAGAAGACGCGGAGTACAGGCTGCAACTTGCCCAGGCCGAAGCTGCCTTCCGCGGCTCGCGCTCGGGGTCGTCGGCCATATCGGCGAGCATCAACACCACGGCGAACAATGTGCGCGTGGCCTCCGCCGGTATAGAAGAGGCGCGCGTAAACATGGACAACGCCCGGCGCGACTACGAGCGTTACGTCGGTCTTTTGGCCAAAGACGCTGTGACGAGGCAACAGTATGACAACGCCAAGGCACGCTACGAGGCCGCCCGGGCACGCTTCGAGCAGGCGTCGGCGAGCCGCCGTTCCACCTCGCTTGTCAAGGACGAGCAGGCTCACAGGCTGCAACAGAACACGGCCGGGGTGAGCGTTGCCGAGGCTGCTGTCAACCTGGCGCGGCTCAACCTGTCGTACACTGTCGTCGTGGCGACGTGCGACGGCGTGATGGGACGCAAGGACATACACGAGGGACAGCTCGTGCAGCCGGGGCAGACGCTGGCCCGAATAGTGGACGACGGCCAGGTGTGGGTTATCGCCAACTACCGCGAGACGCAGCTGAAGCACGTATCCGTGGGGCAGGATGTGGAGTTTACAGCCGACGCCGTGCCGGGAGTGGTGTACAAAGGGAAGGTTGAATCGCTAAGCCCCGCTACCGGTTCGGCTTATTCTACCATACTGTGCTCGGTGGTGCTCGCCGTGTTCCTTCTTTGGGACGTTCAGCCCGTCCGCGCCACGCTGAAAAAGATGCCTTACTGGAGCGTTGTGGGGCGTCTGTTCAGGCGCAGGATGGCCGCCGGACACGGCGAGGACTGACTGTGCGTAATCCATTGACTGTCAACGCCTTTCAGAAAGGCCGTCTTTTAGCTTGTAAAAGATGGCCTTTTGCCTTCCAAAAGGCCATGAATTGCAATGCAAAAGGCCGTCTTTTAGAAGCTAAAAGACGGCCTTTTACAAAACCTTTGATTATCAGGCTGTTATCAAGGGGATATAGCCCCACTGCTTACCACGCCACGCTCATGCCGATGTTGATGCTCGCGTTCGAGCTAAGCGGTATGAACTCCTTACTCGTCTTGCCGAGCAGATGGTCCATGCCTACGAAGAGGTTGTAGCCCTTGGGGTGGATGTTGAGCACCCAACCCATGCTCGTAGTGAAACTGTTTACTGCCAGGTTGACGCCTCCGTCGAGCCATTTCAGCGGCTTCCAGTTGGCGCTCAGGCGGCCTTCCGTCCACGTGAACGCGCCCTTTATGCGCGTGCTGCTAAGCAGGCCGAACGTTATTTTACGGTACACGGGCAGGTTGTATTCAGCCCCGAAGTTGAGCGTCGCGCCTATGCCTGTAGTGCGTCCGCCCTTGTTGCCGTTGTCCTTCAGGTTGATGAAGTCGGTTATTTGGTCGCCGTACTTGTCGGCCTGGTCGTCCATCGACACGCCTTCGCCGTCGTTGACGGATATGTCGTGAAAGCCGTCAAACTCGAACTTGTCGGCGCGGTTGACAGCCTGCGCGTTCTCGCTCCAGCTGATGAAGCCGAGGTCGAGCACCGACGCGCTCACGCGCCAGTCGTCGTTGATTTGGTAAACGGCGCCGAGGTCTACGGCCATACCGAAGCCGCCGAGGCCGAAGCCGTCGACATCAACGTCGCCGACCTTCTCGTAATCGCCCTTGTCGGGGTCGTTGTACTCGTCGGTCTCGGTGACGTATGAAAAGCCCTTCAGCGACACGTCGGCGGTAGCTTTGCCCGATACCGTCCACTTGTCACCGGCCGCAAGGTCGGCCTTTACGTCCTGCATCTTGAGGTCGGCGCGGCCAAGTCCGAAGAGGAACTTCAGCTTTGCGCCTACGCGCAGACGGTCGTTGATTTGGCGCGAGTGGCCCAACGCCAGCTCGGCATACGACATGGCGTGGGCGTTGATGTCGCCAATGTTGTAGGTCTTGTTGCCCGTGTTCTTGGCGAACTCAAACAGTTCGTAGGGCAGCGACATGCCGAACGTCGTCTTCGAGTTAAGCTCAATGGTGTTATATCCGCCGAAACCCTTGAAGCCGGCAGACAGGATTGTAATGCCTACGTCGCCCATTATGCGGTTGCTGCCAGTGCTGAAGCCGTCCAAAGCCTTGCTTGTGGATATGTAGGGGTTCATGAACGTGGTCAGCCGTTTGCCGCTTTCGTGGGGATACATAGGGTTGTCCATCACGATGTCCTGATACCCGAAGTTACCGTGCAGGTTGACGTTGATGTTGCCGAGAGCCGGTATTGAGAAGTAGTTTTGCTCGTTGCCGAAGGCCGGGTTCATGTCGTGGCGGAACTTGTAGTCGTCTGTGAAGTAAGCCGAGTTGAGTCCCTGGGCCATCGCTCCGCCGGCAGCGACTGTCATGATGAAGGCGGCCGCACACCTTATATATATGTGTTTCATTGCTGTGATGTCGTTATTTGGTTAGTTGAAGTCGCCTATTATTTTTCCTTTCAGCGTCACCTTGATGTCCTTGGCGACAAGAGAGTGCTTCTTGGCGTTGAGCGTAGTGCCGGTAACGGGGTTCTGCCCGTTGTCTGAAGCGGCAGCCTCGATTTTGAATGTAAGGCCGTCAAGACGCTTGAAAGCGCCCTCGCCTACCTGCCGGAGGTCGACGGTCAGGGGTGTTTCGACCGCATTGCCATCCTTACCCGATGCCGCAATGGTGGGCGTTACGCTGACCGATATTTCGTCGTCGGCCATCTCGTTGCCGTCAACGTCTATGGCCTTGGCCTGCACTGTGAGGTAAGCAGGCACGCGGTTCTCGATTGTTGCAGTAAGGTTCACATACGCGCCGTCGGCCAACTCGAAGTCTTCCAAGTCGTCATGCCAGCCGTCCAAGGTGTCTTTGTAGACTATTTTTGCGTCCTTGTCGAACATGATGGGGGCCTCGACTGTGTACGAAGGCTGCACCGTGTAGTCGGTGTCAAACTCGAAATAGCTGTCTTCCGACGGGTTGGCCTGCGCCGAAGCGTTGAACGTTATACGGTCGGGAATTGTATGGATAAGGTCTGACAGATTGTCAACACCAACCACTTCGGTGTACAGCGAGGCGTCTATGTCGCCCGGCCTGCGGCAGATGCAGACCTTAGACTCGCCCGAAGGATTGACCTTGAACTGCGGAATCTCAACTTTGGCAAGCTCGTCTACGCCCTTGTAAGAGATGATTGTACCGTTTACAAGGCCGCCTACGGCCATGTTGTTGGTTATGGTCAGGATGACCTGCGGATTGTAGAGGTCTACGTAAACGTCGCCGTCGGTAAGGAAGTCGGGCACGCCTGTCACCTCGACATCGCCGAGGTCGTCAAGGTCGAACTCGGGAGTGAACCTGCCGGTCGCGCTCGTCACCTTTATGTTATCCAGCTTCATGGAGCTTGTTATGTGGCTGCCGTTAACGCCATTGTCGGTATTCGCCGTAGCCTTTACGTCCACAAGGATGCTGCCCTTCATCTCAATCACGCCGTTTTCGGCGGTGACAGTGCCGTTAACCTGCTTGTCCTCGGCAAAGTCAAGGCCGTGGATGCCTACGTTCACGTCAAGCGGACGGCTCGTGGGAACGTCGCTAAACACTATCGTGTGGACGGCTTCGCCGGTGTTGTCAACGCCCAGGTCGAAATACGAGGGCAGCGTAACGGCCAGACTTTCTATAGTAGGCACGGCTGCGCTAAGCCCGTTGGGGAAGTTGACTGTGAACGAGAGGCTTGTATTTACGCCTACATACTTGAGCGACTTCACCTCCTCGGGCATGTCGCCACGGTACGTAAAGGTCTGCGCCTTGCCGCTTGCGCTCACGTCAAACGAGCCTCCGCCAATTGCTGGAACGGCTGAAATGACAATCTCGCCCTGCACAGGAGAGCCGTCGCTGTCGACCGTGAACGATGCGATGCGCGGATGGGCGGGGCTGGCCTCGCCGCCCTGCTGGGTGAAAACGTAATCGCCGTTGTCCTTGATTACCACGCACTCCGAGCCGTCAAGCTCAAGTACGTCTTCCAGTTTGATGACATTCGTCGAGCTGACGGGCAACGTAAGGCCGTCGCTGCCGATGCCCACGGTCATGTCCACTTCGTCGAAATCGTAGTTGTCGTCCTGACAACCGGTCAACGCAAGTGCGCCCGCCACTGCGATGCAGGGCAGGACTTTTGTTCCAAAATTAAAGATTTTCATCAGTCAATTATAATGATTATTATGTTGGCTTGATATAAAACATACTACTTACAAACTGTCTGTCAGCTTTGTTTGGTTGGCAAAATTAAATAATTTAACAGAAAATCACGTTACTTTTCGTTAAAATATATGTTAAAATGAACATTTTGTATAATTAATGTTTACATTCAAACATACAATCATCACTTTCCAACCTGCATGCACGGCATGGCCGAAGGGCGGCGGACAACAACGAAACCGACTTTCGGACGGTACGCATTTGCAAAACCATGACGGCACTGAACAAACCGCAACGGGCATCATGCGTCAAAGCAACGCCGAACCGACAGACGGCAGACGGCGGCAAGTTACAATATGAAAGGTGTTTTCCAGGCTTGTAAAAGACGACCTTTTACCGTGCGAAAGACGGCCTTTTACGGTGCAAAAGGCCGTCTTTTAGAAAACAGGAACTAAGCGGTTGCAATTCGTCGGAAAACAAGCCGTAAAACGAACAGACTGTAAGTTTGGCGCATTTTTTACAATTCTTATATCACAACGGTGTTGCATTTACCTGCGAACTTATTAACTTTGCACTTCCAAAAACAAGGATACACTAAAACATTTACGCAGATATGAAGAAAATCAGAGCAGCCGTGGTAGGCTACGGCAACATCGGAAAGTTTACAGTCGAGGCGCTTGAAGCCGCTCCCGACTTTGAAATCGCAGGAATAGTAAGGCGCAACGGCGCGGCCGACAAGCCCGCCGAACTGGCGCAGTACGACGTAGTGAAGGACATAACCGAGCTGAAAGACGTCGATGTGGCCATCCTTGCCACTCCCACGCGCAGCTGCGAGGAGTACGCATCGAAAATACTGCCGCTGGGCATCAACACCGTTGACAGCTACGACATACACACAGGCATAGCCCAGTACCGCCAGAACCTCATGAAAATATGCAAGGAGCACGGCCGCGTAGCGGTAATCTCGGCCGGCTGGGACCCGGGGTCTGACAGCGTGGTGCGCACCCTCCTGGAGAGCCTCGCGCCAAAAGGCATCAGCTATACAAACTTCGGCCCCGGCATGAGCATGGGCCACTCCGTATGCGTGCGCTCGAAGAAGGGCGTGAAGGACGCGCTCTCGCTGACCGTGCCCAAGGGCGAGGGCATACACCGCCGCATGGTGTACGTTGAGCTGGAGGACGGCGCAAGCCTCGAAGAGGTGACAAAGGCAGTGAAGGAAGACCCCTACTTCGCCAACGACGAGACTTATGTCATGGCCGTGCCGAGCGTCGACATGGTAAAGGACATGGGCCACGGAGTGAACCTCGTGCGCAAGGGCGTAAGCGGAAAGACGCAAAACCAGCGCTTCGAGTTCAACATGAGCATCAACAACCCGGCGCTCACCGCGCAGGTACTTGTCAACGTGGCGCGCGCGTCAATGCGCCAGCAGCCCGGCTGCTACACCATGATTGAGCTGCCCGTGGTCGACCTGCTGCCCGGCGACAGAGACGAGTGGGTGGCACACTTGGTGTAAAGACCAACCGCTAACACCCAACCCAACCATCCCGAAGGGAGGGAGTTTGGAATGCTGTGAAGGGTGACATAACTGGATTTTACTAATTATTATAAAACCAAAAGGGGCGAAAGCATGTTGCTTTCGCCCCTTTTGGTTATTTACCCGACTGCGAAACACGTCAAGCTCCATACCTTCGGGAGGTCGGGGTGGGTATTTACTCGTCCGGCAGGAACAGCGGGTCTTCCGGCATTACCATGACTGGCTTCTGCTCATATTGCTTCAACATATTGGCCGGAACGTACTTCTTGTCGACCACGAGGCGGAACATGTACTCGTTGAACCAGTCGTTTGTCATCACGAGGCAGCCTTTCTGGCCGTAGTCCGCACCCCAGCTGTTCTCCACTTTCCACATCACCGGCTTGCCGTCCTCGTCAAGGTCGACCGCCGTCAGGGTCATGGCGTGGGTGCTGCCGCTGTCGTATGTCATGATGCGCTGCGCCTTGTCCATGGCGAAGTCGGTGCCGAAGAGCGTGCCGTAGTCGTAATTCTTGAGGTCGCAATAGCCGCGCTTGTTGTCGAGGAACTTGCCTACGTCGTATGAGCTGTACATCTTGCGGCCGTCCTTCAGCGAGGCGATGGCCAGCTGGGCGATGTCTTCCATAGGCAGGTTGAGGTACTTCCAGTTGGTGCCGTCATACGTATGGCGGTCATACTCCACCTCGTATGTCTTGTAATACTCGCGGCGCGGGTCGTTCATCACCATTATGAACGAACCCATTACGGGCTTGCCGCCCATTATTTCGGCGGCGAACGTCATCGGATTGTACGTCTTAGCTTCGGTTACGGTGCGCCCCTGCTTGTTCTTGAAGGCGTAGGTGAACTCCGTAGGCGGCTCTCCTATTGTGAACGCGAGCATGCGGTAGATGGTAGCGAGCATGGCGGTCTTCTCTTTGTTGATGTCGGCCTGCGTCTTGCCTTCGGCCGCCATGGAGCGCAGCTTCAGGCCGTATTCGCGCAACTTCGACTTCAGCAGCTGCGCCATGCGCGCCGTGTTGTCGGCAGAATAAGTCTCGGGCATCACTTCGGAGGGCACAAGTCCGTACTTCGACACTAAGTCGGCAACGCCGCAGTAAGTGCCTCCGTCGTTGATGGGGCTCTTGAAGAAGAAGCGCACGCGCTCGTCGTCGATGGGCTTGTCGGCGCAGTCTACCACGCCTTGTAGGAAGAGGTTGGCCTTCTCCAGCTGGTCGTAGAAGAACAGGTAGGCGTGAGAGAGGTCGACGGTAAGCGAGTCTGTACGCTTGGCAAACTCCGAGCGCAGCACGTTGAAGCCGCTGAACATCCAGCAGCGGCCGCTCTGCTTCTGGTCGGTGATGCTCTGCGAGGGCGTCTCCACGCTGAAGTAAGTGTCTACCTTGCCGTTGTTGGCGTAGTTCTTTGCCAGCGCGTCGATGCTGTTGCCAGCCAAGGCGTTGCGCAGGGCGCGGCCTTCGGCAGAGCTTTGCTGCGCCTGCCTGATGGCCGTAAGCATGTCAGCCGATATGCCGCCAGCCTTTGTTTGCGCCGCGGCAGGCAGCGACATGGCCGCCAGCACCAGGCTTGTAAAAAATAGTGTCTTTGTCTTTTTCATTTTAACCAATATTTTATTTGGTTACAAAAATAGCACAAAACCTGCATAGTTCAAAATAAAACGGGAAAAACGAGCTTATATTCCGTTTTGCGATTCACGGTTCATCCGCAAATCTTTTGGATGAAATGTATGGTTCATTAATGAAAACACCCGACCTTTAGCCATGCGGTCGGTAACTGTCATTCCGCGCTCCGACGCGGAATGACAGTTACCGACTGCCTGGATTGCAACATGGTGTGTACACAAAATGTAATGACAAAAAACAAATTAAGATACAATTATTTCATCCAAGCAAATTGCGGATGAACCCGAAAGACGGTCTTTCACCTTCCAAAAGGCCATCTTTTGCACGCTAAAAGGCCGTGTTTTGCAGTGCAAAAGACGGCCTTTTGGAAACACGCTGACTGCCAGGCAGTTACAAAGGGGATAAAAACGAGGGTGAAAGTCAGGCTTCGTTAAAACCGATACGGAACGTGTGCAGGCCGCCGGTGAACGAATAGGCCACGGTGAAACCGTACAGGTTGCAGACGGCTTTGACAAGGGCGAGGCCGAGACCAGTAGACGACTTCTTGCCTGCGGAGTGGTAGAAACGCTCGAATATTTTGGTGTCGTCGAGCGGTTCGGCCACGCCCGTATTGGCTACGGTGTAGCTTCCGTTGTCAATGGTGACGACGATGCGGCCGCTGTCGACGTTGTGTACAAAGGCGTTTTTCAGCAGGTTCGCCACCAGTATGCCTGCAAGCTGTTCGTCCATAGATACTGTCGCCGCGCCGTCAAGATGCGTTTCAACCGATATGCGGCGGTAAGAGTACACCTCTTCAAGGTCGGGAAGCACCTTCAGCGTGGCCTTCCGAAGGTCTACATCCACGCGCGTGGCGAACTGCCCGTTGTCTATTTTGCAGAGCAGCAGCAGCGAGCGGTTGGTGGCGGCGAGGCTTTTCAGCGTGCGCATGGTCTTTATTATGTCGGCGAGCTGCGCCTCGGTAAGGTTGTCGCTGTCGGCAAGCATCTCCAGCCTGTTGGTGCATACGGCGAGCGGCGTCTGCATCTCGTGCGACGCGTTGGCGATAAACAGCTTCTGCTGCTCGTACTGCCGCTCGTTGCGCGCTACGCTGCGGCGCACGGCATCGTCAAGTTTGCGGAACTCGGTGACGCGCGTATTCATCACGGGCAACCGGCCTCCGCGTCCTATCATGTAGGCGTCGAACCAGTCGAAAAGAGTCTTCAGCGGCTTCATGCAGTGGCGCACGGTAAGCAGGTTGACACCTATGAGGCCGAGAAGCAGCACCACGTACAGGGCGACGAGCCAGTAGAGGATGGCGCGCTTGAGGTCGTCCTTGTCGATGGTGGTGGTGAAAGCCACAAGCTCGCGCCACTGTCCGTCGTCCGTGCGGAACACATACGACACGGTACGAGCAGGCTCATAGCGTCCGCTTTCGTCGAAAAGCATCTCCGTGTCCTTGTACCTTATGCGGTCAACGCTGGTGGCATAGCCTTCAGTCACGGCGTGCATGACGTAACGCCGTGTGCCCAGCGTGCCTTCGCCCGGTACGGGCAGCCCTGCAAGATAGTCGGTGATGACCGCCTCGGCATATCCGGCCAGGCGCTCGTCGGTCTTGTCGTTGATTTCGTTTATCACCGCAAAGTAGAAGCATACGGCCCATACCGCCAAGATGGCGGCCTTCAAGATGGACAGGCGGAAGGTTATTACGTTTTGCAGTTTCATGGCCTTTATGATAATGGAGAATTGAGAATTGGGAATGGAGAATTATGATTACTCTTGCCATTGAGCAAAAACCGATTGACAATGGTAATCATAATTCTCCATTCCCAATTCTCAATTCTCCATTAAAGGTAATCATAATTATCCATTCCCAATTCTCAATTCTCAATTAATGGTAATCATAATTATCCATTCCCATTTCTCAATCCTCAATCAAATACGCCGCCGTCAGCTCTCTACCAGCTTGTATCCGAAGCCGTAGACGGTCTTGATTTCGATGCTCGCCCCTGCCGCCTTGAGCCGCTTGCGCAGGTTCTTCATCTGGGCGTAGACGAAGTCGAAGTTGTCAGCCTGGTCGGCATCGTCGCCCCATACGGCCTCGGCCAGCGTCATCTTGTCGACCAGGCGGCCTGGACGGTTGACGAAATACAGCAGTATGTCGTACTCCTTGCGGCCCAGGTCGAGCGCGACGCCGTCAACGTCGACGGTGAACTTGTCCTGATGCACGGTGACATTGCCCACCTTGATGCCGTCGACGCCGCCGCGAGAGTTGCGCCTCGCCACGCTGCGTATGCGTGCGTTGAGCTCCGCCAGGTGGAAAGGCTTGGCGAGATAGTCGTCGGCCCCAAGCTCAAGTCCGGCCACCTTGTCGTCGATGGAGTCCTTGGCGGAGATTATGATGACGTTGCCACGGCGGCCACGCGCCGACAGCTCGCGCAGCAGTGTCAGCCCGTCGCCGTCGGGGAGCATGATGTCAAGCAGTATGCAGTCATACTCGTAGAGGAACGCCTTGGTGCGCGCCGTCGAATAGTCGGCCGCCGTCTCCACCACATGACGCTCCTTTTCGAGCGAGCGCGAGATTACTTCGCGCAGGTCGGCATTGTCTTCTACAACAAGAACTTTCATCTTCTTATAAAGCGTTTTGAGTTAAGAATCAACTCACATCTGTTTGTCTTTCTCAATCCGTATTCTCGCGTCAACGGCCACGATGTCGTCGCCGTCGGCCAGCAACGGGTTGATGTCCATCTCCTTGATTTCCGTCGCGAAGCGCAGCAAAGTCGACAGGCGGACGATGATTTCGGCGAACTTGCGCTCGTTTACGCCCTGTTGGCCGCGCGTACCTTTTATTATCTTATACGCACGGAGCGACCTTAGCATGGACAAAGCCTCGCCATACGACAACGGGGCGAGACCGCTCGACACGTCCTTGAGCGTCTCCACGAAGATGCCTCCAAGTCCGCAGAGCACTATGTGGCCGAACCTCGGCTCGTACTTCGCGCCGATAAACAGCTCGCGGCCGTGCAACATCTTCTGCACGAGCACGCCCGTAGCCCCCTCGATGCGCATCATGCGCTCGAACTCAAGCTCCAAGTACTTGGCCGTGCGGACGTTGAGCGCCACGCCGCCTACGTCGCTCTTGTGTACCGGGCCTACCACCTTGGCCACCACGGGGTAGCCTATCCTGTCGGCAAAGGCCACAAGCTCGTCCTTGTCGGCGCACGCCTTCTCGGGCACTACTGGTATTCCGGCGCACGAAAGGAGCTCGCGCACACCGTCGGGCGGCAGGTATCCGTCGCCGTCGATGTGCATTATGATGTCGCGGATGCGCGGCACGTCGACCCCGGCAAGCTCTATTCCGCTGTCGGCAGGCTGCGGAGTCTTCATCACCTGGGTAAGAGCGGTGGCGAGAGTAACCTCGTCGCTGAAGTTGACATGCCCCTTCTTTAGGAACTCGGCCACCTCCGGGCCAGCCGTGTTGAGGCACGGCAGGATGGGGAAAATGGGCTTCTTGCACTCCATGATTTTCTTATGCAGCACGTCGTAAGCCTCGTAAAGCTGTACAAGGCCGGGCGTTCCGAAGATTACGAAGATGGCGTCGATGTCCTTGAAGCGGTGCTCGCAGTAGTCGATGGCAAGCCCGAGATGCTCCGGCGTGCCGGTGGCGAGAATGTCGATGGGGTTAGACACTGACGAGCCGGGGAAGAGCTGCGCCTTCAGCTCGTCGGCCTCGGGCCCTTCGATTTTGGGCACGTTGAGCCCTCCTTTCGACAAGGCGTCGGTCAGCATCACGCCGGGGCCGCCGGCATGGGTAACTATTGCGAAGTTGCGCCCGGTGAGACGGGGCAGCGTGAAGATGCAGCCCACGGTGGTAAGCTCCTCGCGCGAGAAGCAGCGCACTATGCCGGCCTTCCTGAACAGGGCCTCGACGGCGGAGTCGCTGCTGGCCATCGCGCCCGTATGCGACGACGCCGCGCGGCTGCCGCTCTCGCTGCTGCCAGCCTTTATGGCGGCTATGCGGCAACCCTTACGGATGAGCGAGCCAGCATGCAGGAGCAACTTGTCGGGGTCGTTGATGTTTTCGATGTAAAGCAGCTTGATGTGCGAGTCGCGCTCGGGGTCGAAGTTCTCGTCCATGAACTGAAGTACGTCCTCTATGCCGATTTGCTTTCCGTTGCCGGTGCTCCACACGGAGTTGAACGGAAGGCCCTTCATCACGGCCGACTCGAGAATGAACACCGCCGTAGCGCCCGAGCCGCTGATGAAGTCGACGCCCTTCTCGTGGAGCGTGGGGATGGGCTTCGTGAACACGCTGTGGTGCCAGGCGTTCATCAGGCCGATGCAGTTAGGCCCTATGAGGGCCGCCCCGTACTTCTCGCAAGTGTCAAGAATGCGACGCTCCAATTCAGCCCCGGCCTTGGTCTCCTCGCCGAACCCGGCGGAGATTATTATGAAAGCCCTGACCCCCTTCTCGGCGGCCAGCACCTCAACGTTGTCGGGACACATCGGCGCAGGTATCACGAGCACGGCCAAGTCGGTAGGCGGCAGCTCGCGGATGTCATGGAACGCCTTGACACCCTGCACCTCGTCCTCCTTCGGGTTGACTATCCTCAGCGTGCCCCTGTAGCCTCCGCTGACAAGGTTGCGCACCAGTGCGCCGCCCGGCTTGTGCACGTTGTTCGAGCCTCCCACGACAACGATGCTCTCGGGATGTAGCAATTGTCTGTTAATCATAGTATGTCGTTTTAATGGTTATTACGGTTTACGGCGTCACTCGCCGCCAAGTATTTGGGCGGCGTGCTCCTTCACTTTGATTTCCTTGGGCGTGATGACGCGCTCCACGACGCCGTCTTCGTTGACGATGAACGTAGTGCGCATCGTCCCCATGTACGTGCGTCCGTACATCTTCTTCTCACCCCATACGCCGAACCGGGCGACGAGCGCCTTGTCCGTGTCGGCTATGAGGTGGAAGGGCAGCGAGTTCTTGGCTATGAAGCGGCGGTGCCTGCCCTCGTCGTCGACGCTCACCCCTACGACCTCGTAGCCCTCACGGCGCAGCCGCCCGTAGTTGTCGCGCAGGTTGCAGGCCTCCGCCGTGCAGCCCGGAGTAAGGTCCTTGGGGTAGAAATAGAGCACGAGCTTGCGCCCCTTGAAGTCTGACGCCTTCACCTCATTGCCGTTCTCGTCGCGCCCGAGCACGTCGGGCAGTTTGTCTCCTATGCCTGTCATGATGGTTTTCAGTGTTTTTATATTTTGCAAAGACAATGCAAACGAGCGGAAAGAAAGCTTGCTTTCAATTTCCCGAGTGCAGCTTGTCTTCTGCAAATATACAGCAATTCCCGATAAAACCAAAACAAAACGGAGGAAAGGATTGCATAATTTCACGCGGCAAAGCACAACGGTAGGCACGCGTCCTTCAGCCGCACGCTTTGCGAAAGACGGTCTTTCGCCTTCCAAAAGGCCATATTTTGCACGCTAAAAGGCCGCCTTTTGCAGGCCAAAAGACGGCATATTGGGAACTGCCTGGCTGTCGGCGCATTACAGGCACGCCGCGGAACGCACGGGGAAAAGACGCATGATAGTGGCACAACTTATGACAAGATATGTCGCGGAAAAAGGCAAATATGCCACGGAATGCGCCAAAATGTCACGCCGGCAGGCGGGTTTCTGCCATTGGCATACGTTTTGTTGACTGTGAAGTGACTTCAAGTGCGGCGGTGAAGGCACGGAGGGAGCGGACTAAGGCGCAGCCGGGAACAACGGCAACAACAACACCGCATAGCCCCCGACGACCGTAAAACCTAATGGCCGCACGAGCGTAAAACCGTAAAAACAACAAAAAAAAGATACTATTATGGGAAAGATTATTGGAATTGACTTAGGTACGACTAACTCATGCGTTGCCGTTTTCGAGGGCAACGAACCGGTTGTAATCGCCAACAGCGAGGGCAAGCGCACCACGCCTTCGGTAGTAGGCTTCGTGAAGGACGGCGAGCGCAAAATAGGCGACCCGGCCAAGCGGCAGGCCATAACGAACCCGAAGAACACCATCTACTCCATCAAGCGCTTCATGGGCGAGACTTACGACCAGAGCCGCAAGGAGGCGGAGCGCGTGCCGTTCACCGTCGTCAACGAGGGCGGATACCCCCGGGTCGACATCGACGGGCGCAAGTACACTCCGCAGGAAATATCGGCGATGGTGCTGCAGAAGATGAAGAAGACCGCCGAGGACTATCTCGGACAGGAAGTTACGGACGCCGTAATCACCGTGCCGGCATACTTCTCCGACTCGCAGCGCCAGGCTACGAAGGAGGCCGGACAAATCGCAGGACTGAACGTGCGCCGCATCGTCAACGAGCCTACGGCCGCCGCGCTGGCATACGGCGTAGACAAGGCCAACAAGGACATGAAGATTGCCGTGTTCGACCTTGGCGGCGGTACGTTCGACATATCGATACTCGAGTTCGGCGGCGGCGTGTTCGAGGTGCTTTCAACCAACGGTGACACCCACCTCGGCGGCGACGACTTCGACCAGGTAATCATCGACTGGCTCGTAAACGGCTTCAAGGCCGACGAGGGCATCGACCTTTCACGTGACCCGATGGCGATGCAGCGCCTGAAGGAGGCTGCCGAGAAGGCCAAAATCGAGCTGTCAAGCTCAAGCTCTACGGAAATCAACCTGCCCTACATCACGGCCGAGGGCGGCGTGCCCAAGCACTTGGTAAAGACGCTTACACGCGCCCAGTTCGAGCAGCTGGCCCACTCGCTCATACAGGCTTGCCTCGTGCCGTGCCAGAACGCGATACGCGACGCCAAGCTGACGACGGCGGATATCGACGAGGTTATCCTCGTAGGCGGTTCAAGCCGTATACCGGCTGTGCAGGAGTTGGTTAAGAACTACTTTGGCAAAGAGCCTTCAAAGGGCGTCAACCCCGACGAGGTGGTGGCCGTAGGCGCAGCCATCCAGGGCGCAATCCTCAACAAGGAGAGCGGCGTGGGCGACATCGTGCTGCTTGACGTGACACCTCTGACGCTGGGCATCGAGACAATGGGCGGCGTAATGACGAAGCTTATCGACGCCAACACCACCATACCTTGCAAGAAGAGCGAGGTGTTCTCGACCGCCGTTGACAACCAGACGGCCGTGACAATCCACGTCCTGCAGGGCGAACGCCCGATGGCCGCACAGAACAAGAGCATAGGCCAGTTCAACCTTGAGGGCATAGCTCCGGCGCGCCGCGGCGTTCCGCAGATTGAGGTTACGTTCGACATCGACGCCAACGGCATCCTCAACGTAAGCGCGAAGGACAAGGCTACCGGCAAGGAGCAGGCCATCCGCATAGAGGCTTCGTCAGGTCTGACGCAGGACGAAATCAACCGCATGAAGGCAGAGGCCGAGCAGAACGCCGAGAACGACAAGAAGGAGCGCGAGCGCGTGGACAAGATGAACCAGGCGGACTCGATGATATTCACCACCGAGAACTTCCTGAAGGACAACGGCGACAAAATACCCGCCGACCAGAAAGGCAACATCGAGTCTGCCCTCCAGCAGCTCCGCGACGCCCACAAGAGCGGCGACATCACGGCCATCGACAACGCCATCAACAACCTCAACACCGTAATGCAGGCGGCCAGCGCACAGATGTACCAGCAGGCAGGCGGCGCACAGCAGGGCGCAGGCCAAGGCTTCACCGGCAACAGCAACGCCGGCGCAGGCCAGCAGCAGGACGGCGGCAAGGCCAACGACAACGTTCAGGACGCCGACTTTGAGGAAGTGAAGTAAGCATCGGCAAACAACGATAACTAATGATAGGAAAGTAGGGTGTAGCTCAATGAGTTACGCCCTATTTTGTTTTTAATACTTTCTGATGGATTTGCTTGTTTCTCGGATTTTTATTGTACGCGATAAAAAAGAAAATTTTGCTGCATTTAACGTGAGTTCGGTATAAGAAACATCGGTAATCATCCAACTTCAAGCTGTCGGCTGGTATCTGTCATTCCGCGCTCCGACGCGGAATCCAGTGTAAACAGCCAGGCTTTTCCAGTGTTATTGGTACTGGATTCCGCGTCGGAGCGCGGAATGACAGATACCAGCCGACCACTTGGAGCGAAAGAAAAGACAGGTTCTTCTCTATTTGTAAAATTATTCCTTAGACCGAACTCACGTTGCATTTAATAATAGACGGGAGTGAATGCAAACAAAAAAATATCAACGCTTTGTCAACTGTATGATTTTGGGAAACCCTAAATTCTAATGACCGATTTACGTTAAAAAAAGTTTCATCGGCACGGGTTAAGCCTTAATTAATCACAGGTTTAAGCATGAAACGCTAATATTGCATCAAGATAATTAAAAAACATCCATCAAACAACAACAGACATGAAAACACGACATCTATTGCTGTCGGCACTCTGCCTTCTCGCGAGTGCCTTCCACATTGCCGCCGCCAACGCCGCCGACGTATTGCGCGCAGGCACGGCCAAGGTCAACATCACACCTCAAAAGCCTAAGTATCCAGTACACGACTCGCTCTACGCACGCACGCTGCTGCTCGAAGCCGGAGGCACGCGCGTGGCCTTCGTGGCCTTGGACCTCGGCGGATACACCAACGAAGAGCTGGCCGCACGGCTGCGCGCGAAGTACCGCTTGCAGGAGGTGTACTTCTGTCCGCAGCACACCCACTCCTCCGAGCGCGGCCCGAAGGAATGGCTTGAGGTGCGCATCGACGAGGCCATGGCCAAGGCCGACGCCTCGATGTTCGACGCACGCATATCCGGCGGACAGCGCAGCTTTCCGCAGCTTAGCTTCAACCGCCTCATCATCCGCGACGACGGACGCGCCCGCGAGTCGTGGGTAGGCGACGAGCATTACCGCGCCGTCAACCCCGAACGCATACCCCACGGCCCGGTGGACAACGCCGTCGGCGTAATCAAGGTCGAGGACATGCAGGGCCGTCCGCGCGTGCTCGTGATGAACTACGCCTGCCATCCCGACGTGGTATGGAGCAACTTCGAGATTTCGGCAGACTATGTTGGCTACGCCACGAAGTACACCGAGGAGGCGTTCGGCGGCCAGGTTAACTGCCTCTTCATACAAGGTGGTGCAGGAAACCAAGCTCCGCTCTTCAAGGACGGTGGCCGTCAAAGCCCCGACGACCCACGCCCCTGCAACTACGACCTCATAGAACGCATGGGAAAACTGCTGTCAATCGAAGCCGTCAAGCTGGCAAAGGAAATCTACCCGAACCCCTACGACGAGCCGTCAATCAGCATTTGCACCGACTCTTTGGATTTCACGGGGCGGCATGACAAGAACCTGAAGTTCCACATACGCTGCTCGGCCATCTCCATAAACAACCGCATAGCCATAGCGGCGATGCCGGGCGAACCGTTCATCAAGTTCCAGCTCGACTGGAAACGCGAGATGCAGGCCAACGGCGTAGTGCCGTTCTTCTTCGGATACACATGGAGCGGAGGCACATGGCCTACCTACGTGCCCGACATACGCTCGGCGGCCTACGGTGGTTTCGGTGCTTACGACGGGCCTAACGGCATGATAGAGGTTGGCGCAGGCGAGCGTATCTTCAGCAAGATGCTTGAGTGTTACTACCGCGCAACAGGCGTTTTCGACGCCAAGTAACACCTTTTCATGCAACAATTGTTATGAGACCATCCCTATGAAAAAACACACCATATTATTGTTTGCCCTGCTGTGCGCAAGCGTTTCGGCCGCCTGCGCACAGCAGAGGCCGTCGTCTTACGTCAACCCCTTTGTCGGGGCGACCACCAACACGACGCTCGCCAAGGCTTACCACGGCCTCGGCAAGACCTATCCCGGCGCCGTAGCGCCCTTCGGCATGGTGCAGGTGAGCCCCAACACCGTGACCGGCGGCGACAACAGCTGCGGCTACAGCTACGAGCACACGTCAATCGAGGGCTTCGCTTTCACGCAGATGTCGGGCGTAGGATGGTACGGAGACTTGGGCAACTTCCTCGTCATGCCAACCACAGGCGGCGTAAAGACGTTCGCCGGAACGCTTGACAATCCTGACGAAGGCTACCGCTCGCGCTATGACAAACAGAGCGAGACGGCCCGCGCCGGGTATTACTCTGTGCTCCTTACTGACTACGGCATACGCGCCGAAGCCACCGCCCTGCCCCACAGCGGCATGCTGCGCTTCACCTATCCGGCCAGCCGCGACGCCCACATACAGGTGGACTTGGCGCGGCGCGTGGGCGGAACGTCGGTATGGCAGACGGTCGAAGTCGTCGGCGGCAACGCCATACGGGGCATGATGCGCTGCACTCCCGAGGGCGGCGGATGGGGCAACGGCAGCGGAAAGGCCGACTACACGGTGTACTACTACGCCGAGTTCTCGCGCCCGTTCAAGTCGCACGGCGTATGGGAAGCCGCCATTCCCGACGGGCGCAGCCGCAAATTAGAGGACATACAGAGCGAAGAATACCGCGACTATGCACGCAACGCCAAGCTGACACCCGGCGCAATGCGGCATGAGGGGAAGCACATCGGCTTCTACGCCGACTTCGACACCCGGGCAGGAGAGCAAATCCTGATGAAGGCCGGAATATCTTTCACAAGCCTTAAGAACGCCGAGGCGAACCTCAAGGCGGAAATGGAAGGCTGGGATTTCGACGCATACCGCGACGAGTGCGCCGCCCTATGGGATGCCGAACTGTCAAAAGTCAGCGTAAGCGGAGGCACGGACGAAGAGCGGCGCGTATTCTACACGGCCCTCTACCACACGCTGCTCGACCCGCGCCTGTGCAGCGACGTGAACGGCGAATACCTCGGGGCAGACAACAAGGTACACCAAACGGCGGCCTTCAACAAGCGTACCATCTTCAGTGGATGGGACGTGTTCCGCAGCCAGATGCCGCTACAGACCATCATCAACCCCACCGTCGTGAACGACATGCTCAACTCGCTGATTGAAATAGCCTCGCAGAGCGGCAACGAATACCTGGAACGCTGGGAACTGCTTAACGCCTACTCGGGCTGCATGCTCGGCAATCCGGCCATATCGGTGCTCTGCGACGCCTACTCGAAAGGCATCCGCGGATACGACGTTGAGAAGGCTTACCGCTACGCGCTCAACACCTCGCGCCGCTTCGGCAACAACGACCTGGGCTGGTCGCCGGGAGGCAACGGCGTGTCGCTCACGCTTGAATACGCCTACAGCGACTGGTGCATGGCGCGGCTGGCCGAGTGGCTTGGCAAGGAGGACGACCGCCGCCGCTTCGACCGCCGAGCGCTGGCCTACGGCTCTACGTTCGACAAGGAGTGGGGCTGGTTCCGTCCACGAGATGACGAGGGGCGGTTCATGCCGCTGCCCGGGCAGGGCCGCATGGCCGAGGGCTACGGCTGCACGGAGAGCAACCTGTACCAGCAGGGCTGGTTCGTGCCACACGACGTTGACGGCATGGTGGCCCTGATGGGAGGCCGCGACAAGGTGCTGGCCGACCTCCGCGCTATGTTCAACAACACGCCGCGCGACTACCTGTGGAACGGCTACTACAACCACGCCAACGAGCCGGTGCAGCACATCCCCTTCCTATTCAACCTGCTGGGCGAGCCTTGGCTTACGCAGAAGTGGACGCGCGACATCTGCCGCAACGCCTACCACGACCGCGTGACGGGCCTTGTGGGCAACGAGGACGTAGGGCAGATGTCGGCCTGGTACGTGCTTGCCGCCTCGGGCATACACCCCGTGTGCCCCGGCAACGGACGGTACGAAATCACCAGCCCAGTGTTCAGCCGCATAGTGTTCAGCCTCGACCCGTCATACGCCGAGGGCAGGACGTTCACCATCGAGGCCGTAGGCAACTCGCCGGAAAACGTCTACATACAGTCGGCCGAACTGAACGGCAAGCCTTACGACAAGACTTACATCACGCACGACGACATAATGAAAGGCGGCACGCTCGTATTGCACATGGGCGACAAGCCCGCAAAGCCGTGACCGCATATCCTTTGACGGCCTTTTACATTCCAAAAGGCCATGAATTGCACGCCAAAAGGCCACCTTTTACAAGCTAAAAGGTGGCCTTTTATAATGCCGTTGATTATCAGCAAGTTACAAAGCAGCCGCAACACGGCTGACAAAACGCCTTGCGGCACGTCGCAAACGCCCGCCTCACGGTGCGCAGAAGCGTGCCGCAAGGCCGGCTGAAGGCACTCGCAAAAAAGTTAAAATAACAAGAAAAAACGGGATATGGCGTGTTATTAGGTTTTAATTCCGTAAATTTGCACCCTGCATTTGCAAATGAGAACTAAAACCGTCATATTCATACTGCTGTCTGCTTTCATATTCGTGATGGCAGAACCAACCATGCCCTTTTTCCTAAGCAACGGCAAAGACGGCGGCGGCAAAGACTCTACGGCCATTGGAGACACCACAATGCGTGGCGGCGCTGACACGCTCCAGGCCGGCGACACGTTGCACGTTGACACGGCGGCGCTCTCCGACGAACCCGACACTACCAAGATGGACTCGCTCACGCTGGCCATCTACAAGCACAACAAGCACGTTGACGACTCTATCAAGCTCGACAGCCTGAACCGCAGGAAGTCGAACAGCCTTGACGCGCCGGTCGACTTCTCGTCGGACGATTCGCTCGTCTACGACGCCTCGCTGAAGCGCGCCTACCTGTACGGCAACTCGAACGTAAAGTACCAGAACATGGACTTGTCGAGCGACCGCATATACATGAGCCTCGACAGCAACCTCGTACACGCCACGGGAACGGCCGACACTACGGGCGAAGTGACAGGCAAGCCGGTCTTCGTGATGGGCAAGGACACGTATGAGAGCGACACGATGTCGTTCAACTTCAAGACGAAAAAGGGCTTCATCAACAGCGTCTACACGGCGCAGCAGGACGGTTTCCTCTCAAGCGAGCAGTCGAAGCGCGACTCCAGCGGCGTGCTCTACCTGCAACATGGCCGCTACACGACGTGCGACCGCGACCACCCCGACTTCTACATAGCCCTCTCGCGCGCCAAGGTAAGGCCGGGCAAGGATGTCGTCTTCGGCCCAGCCTACCTGGTAGTGGCCGACGTTCCGCTGCCGCTGGCCATCCCCTACGGCTTCTTCCCGTTCACCAAGAGCTATTCGAGCGGCTTCATCATGCCTACCTACGGCGACGAAAGCTCGCGCGGCTTCTACCTGCGCGACGGCGGATACTACTTCGCCATGAGCGACAAGTGGGACTTGAAGCTGCTCGGCGAAATATACACCAAGGGCTCATGGGGCGTGAGCGTGGCCTCCAACTACCGCAAGAGGTACAAGTACAGCGGCAGCTTCCTCTTCAGTTACCAGAACACCAAGAACGGCGACAAGGGCATGCCCGACTACAGCGAGCAGACCAGCTTCAAGCTGCAATGGAGCCACCGCCAGGACGCAAAGGCCAACCCGTACACCAGCCTGTCGGCAAGCGTCAACTTCGCGTCGACCTCATACGAGCGCAACAACCTTACCAGCATGTACAATCCGCAGAGCTACACGCAGAGCCTGCGCACATCAAGCGTAAGCTGGAGCAGCACATTCTCAAGCATAGGCATGACGCTCAGCGGTACGGCCAACCTAAGCCAGAACATGATTGACTCCACCGTGAGCCTCACCCTGCCGAGCCTCAACATATCGGTGAGCCGCTTCTACCCCTTCAAGCGCAAGCACGCCGCCGGAAAGGAACGGTGGTACGAGAAAATATCGATGAGCTATACCGGACAATTCGAGAACTCAATAGACACCAAGGAGAGCCAGCTGTTCAAGTCGAACCTCATCAAGGACTGGGAAAACGGCTTCAGGCACAACATACCAATCCAGGCCAATTTCACCCTGTTCAACTACATAAACATCAACCCCTCGTTCAACTTCACCGACCGAATGTACAGCAACAAGGTGATGCAATCATGGGACGAGGAGCGCCAGGTGGCCGCACGCGACACGGTGTACGGCTTCTACAACGTGTACGACTGGAACATGAGCCTTAGCGCTTCGACAAAGCTCTACGGCTTCTGGACACCATCGCGCAAAATATTCGGCGACAAAATACAGGCCATACGCCACGTGATGACGCCGCAGGTATCGTTCAACTACGCGCCCGACAACGGTTCGCGCTACTACGAGACGTACCAGAAGACCAACCCCGACGGCAGCGTGGAGCTGGTAGAATACAGCCCATTCCAGAACAGCATGTACGGAGTGCCGTCGCGAGGAAAGACGGGAAGCCTTACGTTCGACCTCTCGAACAACATCGAGATGAAGATAAAGTCGGACAAAGACTCAACCGGCTTCAAGAAAATAAGCATCATCGACGAGCTCGGCTTCAACATGGGCTACAACCTCGCGGCCAAGGAACGCCCTTGGAGCGACCTCACCGTGCGCCTGCGCCTGAAGTGGTGGAAGAACTATACGTTCAACATGAACGCCGTGTTCGCCACATACGCATACGAGCTTGACGAGAACGGAACACCTTACGTGGGCACGCACACCGAGTACAGCAAGGGCCGCTTCGGCCGCTTCCAGGGCATGTCGCAGAACATATCGTTCACACTCACACCCGACAAAATAAAGAAATGGTTTGGCGGAGGCGACGATGAAGACGAAGAGGACGAAGAAGAGGTGGACGACGAGGACAACACCGACATAGAGTCGAACGTGGACGACGACCTCGTGCGCGGACAGCACGGCGCGAAAAAGGAGAACTCCGGCAAGGCCGAGACCGACGAGGACGGCTACATGAAGTTCTCGATGCCGTGGTCGCTGACCTTCGGTTACGGCATATCGATGCGTGAAAACAGGGACAACTCCAAGTTCAACAAGAAGACGATGCGTTACCCCTACAAGTTCACGCAGACGCTGAACTTCAGCGGAAACATACGCATCAGCGACGGCTGGAACATCAGCTTCTCGTCTGGTTACGACTTCGACAACCACGAAATATCCATGACCACCGCTTCGCTTCAGCGCGACCTGCACTGCTTCAACATGAGCTGTTCGGTAGTGCTTGCTCCCTACACGTCGTACAACTTCTCGTTCCGATGCAACGCGGCGACGCTAACCGACGCCCTGAAATACGACAAGCGCAGCGGCTTCAGCAACGCCGTGCAGTGGTATTGACGGCACGCCTGCACACGCACGGGGCATCAGGCTGCAACTACCTGGCAGCCAACAATATAGCCATTTGCTTACTACAATAATGCCACATCTGGCAAAACGCATTTGCAAAAGACGGCCTTTTACAATGCAAAAGACCGTCTTTTACACGACAAAAGGCCGCCTTTCGCAACGTGAAAGGCGGCCTTTTGTAAACTCAACGGTCAAGACACGGCAGGCAGAAGCGTGCCGAGGGTTCAGTTTTCGGCGTTGAAACGCATGATGTCTTCTTCCTCTCCCACTATCCAGATGATGTCGCCATCCTTGAGGATACGCGACGGGGCGACGGGCGAAAGGTTTTCCTTGCCCTCCTCGATGCCTACCACCATGCAGTTGAACTTGTCCCTTATGCCGCTCTCCTTCATTGTATTTCCGGCGAAAGCACCGCCCTCACGGATTACAACTTGCCGCAGTTTCATCTCCCGTTTCTCTATGTCGGGGTCTTTCTGTCGCACCTCCCTCACGAGCGCGGAGCCGAAAGCGGTAAGCTGGTCGTCGCTGCCTATGGCCTGGATTTTGTCACACGGAAAGATGATTGTGTCTCCGTTGGGTATGTTTATGCGCAGAATACCGCGCAGGATGCTGCTCACATGCACGCCATACTTGCTCGCCAAAGCGAGCTGGCGCAGCGTCTTGCCGGCCCAAAGCGTGTCTTCAGGCACGTCGAAGTCGGCTATATGCACGTCGCGGTCAAGCAACCTGCCCTCGTAAAGGGGACGCTTGCGCCCCATAACCTCGGCCTCGATTTCGCGCGAACGCAGGTTCTGCAAGAACATGCGCTCCATCTTTATGCTGCGCCTCTTGAGCGAACGCGAGATTACCATCAGCGCGACAGCAGCCAGGGCGATACTGAACATCAAGGCGTTGGTGAAGCGCGTGAGATAATTACATATATAAAAGACGAACGCCGAAGCTACGGCGAGGCGCACAAGGATGGTGAACACCAGCGGGAAACGGTTGTAGACGTTCTCCGCCCACAGGGCCTTGAACTCATCGCTGTGGTTCTTCTTCATCACAATGGCACGCAGGAAAGGCGATATCACGAGCAGAGTGGCAAGTCCGCACACGGCGTTGGCCCACCAGTGTGGCAGCACATGGCGGACGAAAGGCAGGAAAAACGTGAACATAAGGGCTATGGCCGCACCCGAAAGGATGGCGTAGATTACCGTCACACGCAGCATCTGAACGAGCAGGCTCTTCCACTTGCGCCCCGTATTGACAGGGCGGCGGCTCAAAGTGACGTTGTTCAGCGCGGCAATCCACCGCCCGGGCAACCGCCGTTCAAGCATGCTGTAACACGGGTTGGCGGCGCGTATCATGTAAGGAGTAAGGAAAGTGGTGATTACCGAGACTGCAACCACTACTGGATAAAGGAACTCGCCGATGACGCCGAGCGACAAACCGAGCGACGCTATGATGAAAGAGAATTCGCCGATTTGCGCCATCGAGAAGCCGCACTGCATCGCGGGCTTCAACTGTTGGCCGCTTAGCATGAAGCTGAACGTGCCGAACACGGCCTGCCCTACAAGTATAGTGAGCACCAAGCAGACTATGGGCACGGCGTAATCGACAAGGACATGGGGGTCGACAAGCATGCCTACGGACACGAAGAACACCGCCCCGAACAGGTTTTTCACCGGCTCGACGAGCTTTATTATGCGGTCTGCCTCGACAGTTTCGGCCAAAATTGAACCCATCACGAACGCCCCAAAGGCACTGCTGAAGCCAACTTTCGTCGACAATACGGCCATGGCGCAGCACAGCCCGAGCGACACAATGAGCAGCGTCTCGTTGTTGATGAGCTTGCGCATGGAGCGCAATATCCACGGTATGAGGAATATTCCCACGACAAACCAGAGGATGAGGAAGAAGCCGATTTTCATCACGCTGCCCAGCATCTCGCCGCCGTCAGGGTTGCCGCCGATGGCTACAGCCGAGAGCATCACCATCAGGACGATGGCCAGTATGTCTTCAAGTATGAGCACGCTCATCACCAGTCCGGCGAAGCGTTGCTGGCGAAGGCCGAGGTCGTCGAACGCCTTATATATAATGGTGGTTGAACTCATGGCCAGCATTCCGCCAAGGAATATGCAGTCCATGCGGCTCCATCCGAAGGCGTGGCCTACCACAATGCCGAGCATCATCATGCAGAACACCACGCTGCACGTGGTGATTACGGGCGATATGCCCATCTTCAGGATTTTCTTGAACGAGAAGTCGAGACCCAGCGAGAACAGAAGGAACATCACGCCGATGTCTCCCCACGTCGAGATGTCGGCCTTGTCAACCACCGACATGGTATAAGGCATGTGCGGACTTACCAGGAAACCGGCCACGACATACCCCAGCACGAGCGGCTGCTTGAGCTTCTTGAACACGATGGTGACCACCCCGGCCACGATAAGTATTAGCGCAAGGTCTTTGACAAGATAAGGAAGTTCGGACATGCTTTGTTGAGAATTAAGAACAGACACCCACCCCAACCCTCCCAAAGGGAGGGAGCTTGATTACCATTATCACTTATTTTGAACGCAACATTCCAAGCCCCCTCCCTTCGGGAGGGTTGGGGTGGGTGTCAACCGGCAACGCTATCAGTCGTTATATTCCGCCGTAATCTCGCAGATTCTTACGATTACCTGCATGGCCTTCTCCATCACCTGAACGGAGACAAACTCGTAAGGACCGTGGAAGTTGACGCCTCCGGCGAAGATGTTGGGGCACGGCAGCCCCTTGAACGACAGCTGCGCGCCGTCCGTTCCGCCGCGGATAGGCTCTACTTTGGGCGGAACGCCGCAGTCCTGCATGGCCTTCAGCACGATGTCTATTACGTGCATGTTGGGGTCAATCTTCTCCTTCATGTTGTAATACTGGTCCTTCACGTCGGCCACGACGGTGCCCTCGCCGTACTTTTCGTTCATCCTGCGCGCGCAGTCGGCGATGAACTCCTTGCGCTCCTCAAACCGTTCGCGGTCGTGGTCGCGTATGATGTAAGACAGCTTGGCCTGCTCTATGTTCGACTCGATGCCCAGCAGATGGTAGAACCCCTCGTAGCCTTCGGTCGTCTCGGGCGTTTCGTCGGCCGGAAGCATGGCCGCAAACTCGGCCGCCAGCCTGTTAGCGTTGACCATCTTGCCCTTGGCATAGCCCGGATGCACGCTCACTCCCTTGATTACAACCTTCGCCGAAGCGGCGTTGAAGTTCTCGAACTCCAGGTCGCCAAGGTCTCCGCCGTCCATCGTGTACGCCCATTCGCAGCCAAACTTCTCAACGTCGAAGTGGTGGGCACCCATTCCTATTTCCTCGTCGGGATTGAAACCCATGCGAATGTCGCCGTGCTTTATTTCGTCATGGTCGCGCAGCCAGCACATGGCCTGCACTATTTCGGCTATTCCGGCCTTGTCGTCCGCGCCGAGAAGGGTGTGCCCGTCGGTCACGATGATGTCCTCGCCCTTGTGCGCAAGCAGTTCGGGGAACTTCTTTACCGACGACACTATGCCCGGCGACAGCTCTATGTCGCGCCCGTCATAGTTGCGTATGAGGCGCGGCTTCACGTCCTTTCCGCTACAATCAGGCGACGTGTCGTAGTGGCTGATGAAGCCGATTGTGGGCACGTCCTTCTTCATGTTCGACTTGAGCGTGGCGTACACATAGCCCATGTCGTCCATCTCCACGTCGTCAAAGCCCTCCTCCTTCAGCTCGTCGCGCAGGTACTTGGCGAAGACCAGCTGCTTCGCCGTGCTCGGCACGCTGTCGCTTTCCTCCGCCGACTGCGTGTCGAAGCTAACATACTTCAAAAATCTTTCAATTATGTCCATAGTGTTACAAGTGTTTTTTATTTTCCAGTTGGCAATGCGCCAACAGCCATCAAGTTACAAAGGTACGCATTTTATTTCATTCATTGCTCCCGTTCGGCAATGAATTTAAGCGCATTTTTAAAAACTTCTTAAAAGCCGGCGGCCGTCCGCACGCCGCCGTCCACACGCCATCCCCTGCCCTGCCGCCATGCAAACAACGGCAAACAGCCTTGCAAAAGACCGTCTTTCACCCTACAAAAGGCCACCTTTTGCATCGCGAAACATGGCCTTTTAGACTGTAAGGAAACACGTCTTTTTATGTAACACACCGTAACCACACCACCCCCTACACGCACAAACCGTCACGTTTTAGAGGCAAACAGCTTACAGTTTTACGGCTGTTCATCAAGCGAAAGGACATGAAAAAGGCCGCATGAAGCAATCTTCCATGCTTCATGCGGCCGTCAAAGTGACCCCGTTGGGAACATTAAGGGTGCATTTTAATAAAATTGAATGCAATCGAATAAAATAAATATATCTGATAATCAATGATTTACGCTTATTTTGTTAAATAGTGTTGCACGCCAAAAAGACGCCAATTTTCATTCATTTTCATAAAGGACGCCAAAAAGACGCCAAAAATATTTGCCTCTAAGTATGGTTTTTCGTACCTTTGTGTTGTCAAAAATCTTTACGTTATGGCACAAATAGAATTAAGACTGTCAAGCAAGAAACTCACCAACGGAAAGAGTGAAATACTGCTAAGGTTCTACAACGGCAAGAAATTCAATCTTCGTGCTAAGAGCGGCGTATACATAGACCAGAAATATTTTGAGTACGAGATTGATTGGGGCAAGACTGTCGAATCAGGTATCAAGATGCCCAAGAAAACAATAAGCTCAACAACAAAAGGCAACGCATTAAAGAACGGTTATGTGTTGCGACAGAACGGGGATATTATTATTAACGAACAACGCATCATCAGCAACAGTGAACGTGAGGATATAAAAGCGAAGCAAAAGACCATAAATGACCTTAAGAATTTCATATTTAAGTGTTATGAGTCGGCTGAAAAGACCGACTTGAAGGATGATTGGCTGAAAATGGTTGTCGACAAGTTCTTTCATCCAGAGAATTACATGACACCCGAAGAGATAGAACGGAACAAGACTTTCTTTGAACTGTTTGACGAGTTCCTCAAGGAAAAGGAGTTCAGTGATGACAGGGAAAGAGGTATGCAGGTGTTGAAACGTGACATATGGAGGTTCACTAAGTTCCAGCAGACCATGGGTAAGCGCAAGGATTTTACTTTCAACGTAAACGACGTGACCAAGGATGACATTGAGGATTTCCGCGACTACCTGAAAAATGAAAAGGCGCTCTCGGAAAGATATCCGAAACAGTATGCCAAGATGATAAAGGAACAGCCCAACGGTATAAGAAGGGGACGTTTGGATATAGAGGTACGTGGCAACAATACAATAATAACCCTGATGAAAAAACTAAGGAGTTTCTTCTCATGGTGTTACGATGAGGGCAAGACCAAGAATAGACCCTTCGACGGTGTTAAGATAGGTGTAGAGAGATACGGTACGCCTTATTATTTATCATCGGATGAGCGCGACAAGATTGCGGAAACAGACATGCCGACCGAGCATTTGAAAACACAGCGGGACATATTCGTGTTCCATTGCTTCGTAGGTTGCAGGGTCAGCGACCTCATGAAACTGACTATGGGCAATATAACCGACGGAGTGCTGGTATATACGCCGCATAAAACGAAAGATGAAGGGGACGCCACACAAGCAAGGGTTCCACTACGTACATTGGCCGCGGAGTTGATTAAGAAATACAAAGGTGTTGATAAACAGGGACGTTTGTTCCCTTTCATTTCACAAGTTAAGTACAACGAAGCCATAAAGGAGATATTTACCATTGCAGGGATAATCCGTAAAGTGGAAGTACGTAATCCAAAGACCGGAGAGATGGAGCTTTGTCCGATTAACAAGATAGCAAGCAGCCATATTGCACGCAGGACCTTTGTCGCTAATGCATATAAATATGTGTCAGACCCGAACATAGTAGGCAAGATGTCCGGTCATGTTGAAGGCAGCAAGGCTTTTGCAAGATACCGCAACATTGACGACGATATACTTAAAAACGTCATTGACAAGATGTAATGCCTCAATAGCCCCATTAATACACCACGATTTTATTACAGCCGTATTCCGAAAAGGAGTGCGGCTTTTTGGTTTGTCTATTGTACAAAACTCCAATAAACTAAGATTTATAACGGTTACATAACGTTATATAACCATTCGCCAGAAATCAAGCGTTTACATATATTTTTACATCAAGTCCGTCTTACCTTTGCATCGTCCCTTGCGACCAGCGGTGTCTCTGTTTCATCGTCGGCTACCTGGGAAATGGTATCACCAAGGATAATCCTTAAACAGAGGTGAGGGCCGAAGTTTATTTTTAAAAAGTAAAAAAATGATAATAAATGATTTGATTTCCGATGGCAGTAATAATATAAGTATTACAGTCGGAATAAACGACTTGAAAGAGTTCGGCTTGTCATTAATAGAAGAAGGTCGGACGATGGGAAGGGCTGAGAGGGTTCAGGAAACCTATCTTACCCCGGATGAAGTAGCTAAAATGTTAGGAGCTTCAAAGAGCACGTTGTGGAGGTGGAACAAATCAGGCTATCTCCGTAATATCAAGTGTGGACGAAAGTCCTTTTATAAAAAGTCGGACGTTGAGAATCTAATTTTCAACAATAATGAAAATAAAAAATGAAAACAGAAGTAGAAAGAAAGACCGCTTACGCAGCGGCAGGGAGTATTGAAAACAGCCTTATGGCACAGGGTAGCGTCACGCCTGTTGGTAACTGTGGCGCACAGACAGGTATGCTGCGTCAGGATGCATCAGAAACAAAGCCCCTTGGAGGCATCAATATTGTTCAAAGCGAGGAGCTAAGGCAAAAGTTGATGGTCGCATTGAGCAACGGGGTGTCTGTGGACTACATGGAGCTTTACCAAGCTGGGCTAAAATTGGTGTATATTGACGACAACCGCAAAATATCGAAGTCCCACGTTAAGAACCTGAAAGAGTCTTTTAAGCGTGTGCACACGATGTTCGACGATATATCCGTGCTTCAGGCTATCGACTTGCTGGAGGATGGGATCGCATTGCACGACGGGGCCGGAAACAAGTTGACATTGCAGTCCGAAGGCATTGAATACTGCTATGCAATCATTGATGGTCAGCACAGGAACGAGGCCCTGGAACTGTACTATTCCGACGCAAGCACGAAGGCTGTTCCAGTGAAGGCCGGGGTCAAGCAAATTGCCATACCTGAAGGGACAGACGTAAGATCCGTACTGGCTGAACGCAACCTGATTGTAAAGAGATGGACTTGCAACGACACTAAGCGCTTCATCGAATTCATGAGTGACGGTGATGATACTGTAATAAGCAGGGTGAACAAGTGTGTTGCAGAGGATGGTATGTCAACCCGTGGTGCATGGAAAATATACAAGCTTACTGACGGCTACAAGAAAGCAAAGCTTGAGAAGGCTGTGCTGGAGGGAAGCCTGACCGACGAGTTGAGGGGTACACAGGCGGAAATAGAGCGTGGCGACAAAATCCGCAGGGCCATACAGGTGGGTTGCAGGCACGAACCGAAGATGAAGCATAACAGTGCCATCATTGACATGATGATTTCTGCCTACAATTCCGTTGTAGACGAGAGTAAGGCCAGCACGATGCATCTGCTCCTGCTGTTCATAACGTCAATTCCCGAAGTGAAGATGAAGGCCGCCATGGATGAGGATACGGTGGACAAAAAGACCGAATGCCTGAAGAAGGAATGGATGCTGTTCTTACAGGCTGTGGAAACAGATGGTAAGGAGCAGGATTTCACCGGTTTGGCACAAAAGGCAAGCGACGAATACGACGTAATGGTTGCAGCGGAGGTTGCAACATCTTCACGGACACGGAAAACACGCAAGAAAAGCAAGGCTGCGGTGGAATAACGTACAGGACCGTAGCTGAAAAACAAGGCATGGCATACTTACATTGATTTGTAAGGCAGGATTGAGGGCGCACCTTTTTCTTGCTAAGCCATTGCCTTGTCTTTACGAAAATTGTTTATTTGATGTAATTTATTGATAATCAGAGAAATGACGAAATGATAAACATTCAAGACCACAGGTCAAACAAGTTGCTCCAGGGCTGGTATATGCCATATTGTTCAACGCATACGACGATTTCACGGCCAATCAAAAATTTATAAGGATTTGTTGTTCGACGTAATCAAGAACGGCTGTGATTGGGATGATTGAACGTGGATGAAGACTGCAATGTTGGCCTCTCCCTGTCATTCTCCAAGTCAGTGTGTTGGGGAGGGGCTTCAATTCACGGCCTTTTGCATTGCGATTTGCCGTCTTTTGAGTGGTGATTGATGGCCTTTTACAAACCAATTGACGGCCTTTTGCAGAACACTTTAAAACGACTAGTAAAATAACAGATAGTTAACGACTAGAACGAAGGTATATGGCATCGGTAAGGATAAAGTTGCGCCCATCAACCGTAGAGGGCAAGGAATGGTACACTGTATTTCCGGATTATACACAAGTATTCTGTTGACTACATCGTTTCGGAATACATCAAGCAATCGGATTGTCCTACACTCTTCAACTTCATACGCTCGATGTTTGATTAACGTGGCTGTTTTATAAGTATGAAGCGGTGATATTTTGTAAAATGCTTAATATCAATACCTTAGTTTATGAGTTGTTCGTTTTTAGTCAAACAATGCATGTTTTAGTCAAACATCAAGGATAAAATTTCATCAAAAAAGTCGGCCAGAAGTACTTTAAATCGGCTGTTTTTACTATCTTTGCAGCGGATTGGAGGTTTTATACTTATAAAGCGGTGATAAACTCCTCCATAGAAACAAGAACTAAATTAAGGAACCAACAAGGAATTTTGTGGTATGGAAATGAAAAAAATGAAGCCTGCAACGCTTTGTTCGTCACACCACATAACAACGGTAGGTAATCGCTGCTGAGTTTCGTCCGGGATACCTTCCGTTACGCCTGAAAGATAATGCAAGCGAATGCAATGAAAACCAGTTGCAAGACGCATATTTTTATCTTGAAAAGGTACTTCAGAACTTTCATGCGATTGTCATGAGGGTAGCGAGAAGAATGTCCCGTCGGCATAGTACACTTGTTTATTACCCAACACCTTAATTTGCCGAATCTCTTGAACATTTTGGATTTGCGTATGCCAAAAGACAAGCTCAACCGTGTGGATTTCCATTGGTTTGTTGTCAGGACAAAACCCGGGCGTGAAAAAGAGTTGTGCAATATTATCAGGCAGAACAAGGACAAGGTAGGCAATATATTGGAGGCTTATTGTCCAACGCATACTACGGTTAACGTACAAATTGCGGGCAGGAGTTGCAAGCTGCCACTTTTCGACGGTTATGTGTTCGTTCTTGCCACCCATGACGCATTGGCAGGTTTCATACGCGACTACTATCCGAATGCGGTTATCAGGGTCAACCGTAGACTACCATCCGAAAACAGGGCAACGATTTCCACAATACCGGAGGCGCAGATGAGGAAGTTCAAGGATTTTAACGAAAACTACCCCGACACCGCTATTCCCCTTGAACGCCCATATACGGACTATGCTTTCAACCCCAAGACAAATGAGCCTAACGACATTGTAAAGGTTATAGACGGGCCACTTGCAGGAACGGAAGGATACATCACAAAGTTCAGGAGGGACAAAAGGCTGGTTTACCATTTGAAAGGACTTGACAGGGCAGTATCAATCCCAAACATCTGGAACTTCCATGTTGTTAGGGTTCACAATGCGGAGGGAGACAAGCAGACATTAGGGACAATCAAGGAAAGGGCTGTTGACTTGTTGATAGGAATGATACAAGGTTGCGGTTATGGTGAAAAGACGCTTCCGATGCTTTATGAGTTTATCGATGAATTAACGTTCAAACCCTCGTTAGTAGATTTTTGCAAGAACCTATATAAGAAAGGTTATGTTGAGTTAAGCCAAAAATTCGCAAAGCTCAATACCAAAGGCGCTGAATTAATCCTGAACCTTATAAGATACGAAAAAGACAATCCCGGTTATGTAAAGTCTAACTGGAAGAAGCTCATAATCCGACCGTTCCTCACTCCTACTTCCGGCGTTGAATTTAAGGATGGTCAAATCGAAGCTAAACTTAAGCATACCAACTTCATCGAAATAATAAGGAAAGTTGACATTACCGAGCAAGTGTATTATCCGAGCAAGGAAGAGGAAAAAACGATTACTACCACTTACTATGCCCACATCGGAATAAAGCAAAACGAGGACAAGGAAAGTTTTACCCTTTTTGCAAACTGGGATTATTTTCTTGATGAGTATTTTATGACCGCTGGAAAGGCAAACGAGAAACTGGTGAAAGGGACAAAAATACAAACGGTAAACACCCCTGACAATCCTGAAAGAAAGGAAGGCAAGGAAAATAAAGTGGACAAGGAAAAGTTGATAGAGTCGTTTCACAATTATTCTCCAACCTTATATAATATCCTTACCGACGGAAAATCAAAGGTAAAACCAATACAAAACTTTAATATAGGAAAAGAACAGCTCAACGTGATGGCAATAATCGCAACAGCAGAAGCCGACATTGATGAAGCAAAGGATGAACTCATAAATACCTGCACTAATATTTGCACTGAAATAAACACCACTACCCACCTTGCCGTTTGGAGGAGGTATCTTAGGACTGTTTGGCTGCATATATAAAAAAGGTGACAAGGTGAGGAAGTGAAAAGGTGAAAAACAACCATAACCAAGCAAAAAATACCATGTACACGGAAAAGGAATTCAAGCAAAGATGGCAGAAACTTCATCATCCCACTATGGACGTAAATGGTGACGTGGCCTTTTATTACGGTGTCTACAAGCAATTCCATGACATCGCAAAAGGAAGTGCCAAGAACATAAACGAATATTACCTGCTCCAATTGGTTATGCTTGTTGAAGATGCCGCCTCCGTAAGTATAGACTCCTTTTATGAAACAATGTACAGAAGCATCGGGAACATGGCTTTTTATTGGTGTGGCAAATTAGGAATATCGACTAAAGACACCAACTTTCTTTACAATAATCTAACCAAAGCAGTAGCCAAGGCGCCCGAAAGCAGCCTGAAACAATGGATTAAGAAAAATGTCCTGTCCGGGGATTTCCAAAGGTTGAAAGATGTGGCTTTGTATTTCGCCATTCAAGACAAAACAGTAAAGAGAATATATCCCAACCTCCAATACAGAAAAGACGCATTCCTGGAACTTGTTGGTGGTGATAAAGTTAAGGCAAAAGAAATGCTTGAATCCGACTTGGCTTTCAACTGGCATGACAAGGAAGGCTGTACATTACTTTCAAGAATTGCCGAGAGTTTCAAGATGGGTGAAGACGGAATGGAAGTGATGGCAAACTTGGAAACAGTCCATCCCATGTCGTTGGATTCCTACCTGCCGTTTGAAAGCAAGGATGGCGGATATACAGTTACGGTAATGAAAAAGGACAATACCACCATTGATGTCATATTTCCTGTCCGAGTTTCAAAGAAGAAGATTGAGGATATGTGTTTTGTCGGCCTGCTTGTTACATACCTCGGGAAAACATACATAAATGGCCCTGTAGTATGGTGGGAAACTGATGCCTTCGACTTATGGGACAGCGATATTTTCTGGGACGGCATACAGGAGGACGAGGAAGAGGATGCGAAAAATAAGTCCTTCACCACAAAATTCGGAAAGAGATACACCATGTACCAAGACCTTTACGGAGAATTCGAGAAGGACATAAACGGTTTCTATACTGATGAGCCGAATATTCTTGACTTTCTGAATTGGCTTGCACCTGAATCTGCGATGAATGAACTTTAACATCGAACGGGAGATTATTCAAGAACATAGCACAAAGATTGAACGTCGGCAATTGTAATGAAAAGTGATGGCAGCTTGTTGAGTTTAGCCGTTTTGCAACGTTTATCGGTAAAATTCATACGGGCTGTCATCATTTCAAACGCAAAAATATAAATCGTCTTAAATAAACAGTGTCAACAAATACGATTGGCATATACATAAATTGAATTAAAAACAAAAATAATTATGGATTCAAATATAAAAATTGTAGTAGCTGGAACAGGCTACGTAGGACTAAGTATTGCTACACTTCTCAGTCAACATCATCAAGTAACTGCAGTAGATGTAATTCCTGAAAAAGTAGACTTGATAAACCTACGTAAGTCACCGATACAGGATGACTACATCGAGAAATACCTGGCTGAAAAGGACTTGAACCTGACCGCTACAACGGACGGGGCAAAAGCATATTCAGACGCAGATTTCGTTGTCATTGCAGCACCGACCAATTACGATCCGGTGAAGAACTATTTTGACACGAGCCATGTTGAAGAGGTTATCGAGTTGGTTAAGAGCGTCAATCCCAATGCAATAATGGTAATCAAGAGCACCATTCCTGTCGGCTACACGGAAATGATAAGGAAGAAGATGGATACCGACAACATCATTTTCTCTCCAGAATTCCTCCGTGAAAGCAAGGCACTGTATGACAATCTTTACCCAAGCCGTATAATAGTTGGTCGCCCTGAAGGTGATGAACGTTTGGATAAGGCAGCCCGTGAGTTTGCGGCATTGTTACAAGAAGGGGCAATCAAGGAGAATATAGATACTTTGTTTATGGGTACAACAGAGGCAGAAGCGGTTAAACTCTTTGCCAACACCTATCTTGCTCTTCGTGTTTCCTACTTTAACGAGCTTGACACCTACGCCGAAATGAAGGGACTTGACACGCAAGCTATAATCAACGGCGTTTGTCTTGACCCCCGTATCGGAACCCATTACAACAATCCGAGTTTTGGTTATGGCGGTTACTGCTTGCCGAAAGATACCAAACAGCTACTTGCCAACTATGCTGATGTACCTGAAAATTTAATCCAGGCAATAGTAGAAAGTAATAGGACAAGAAAAGATTTTATAGCAGATCGTGTTCTTCACAAAGCCGGTTACTATGATTATTACAACCGTGGTGACTTCAATCCGTCGGAAGAAAAGAGATGTGTTGTTGGTGTTTACCGCCTGACAATGAAATCAAATTCCGACAACTTCCGCCAGTCGTCAATCCAAGGCGTAATGAAACGTATCAAGGCAAAAGGAGCTGAAGTAATCATCTATGAACCAACGCTTGAAAACGGTAGCACATTTTTCGGCAGTAAGGTGGTGAATAACCTTAATACATTCAAGCAACAAAGCCATGCAATAATAGCAAACCGTTACGATTCTTGCTTGGATGACGTGAAAGACAAGGTTTATACGAGGGATATTTTTAGAAGAGATTGACTCGGAAAATTAATTATAGATAAAAATACAGATGTAATAATAAAGAAAAATGGTTATGATGTCGTATATGGTGTTATGGAAACTAAAATATAATCGGAATGATTTTGGGTGTAGCTAATATCAATAAAAAACTCCTGCTATATGTGTTTGATTAAAAAAACATGAATCGGAAAAATTATAGACATATAACATGAATAAATCGTTTGGTAGTTTAAATATAAACATATATGAACATCATACTAACAAATGCCCCTGTAAATAATGGGAACAGAGGGTGTGTCGCCTTATCCATATCGATTATGTATCTTATTGACAAGATATTAAACAAGAAAAACATTCCTCATACTTTTTATTTACCACAAAGCGGATATACACAAAAAAACATTCACACAATAAAAGTGGGTGACGAGACAATTAAATTTGTTTCATTGCCGGATATAACTCCTTTGGATTTTAAGCACAGGTTGAAGAATTTGCTTAAAAAGGATCGTGTCCAAACCAAGGATATATACAAAAACGCAGACTTCATTCTTGACATCGGACAGGGAGACAGTTTTGCAGACATTTACGGGAAGAGTCGTTTTGACTGGATATTCAGTCAATACCGTCTTGGAATGAAATACCACAAGCCTTATTGCATCCTTCCACAAACGATAGGACCGTTTAAAGACCCAAAGATAAGGGAACAGGCAAAGAGGGGCATTGAGTATGCCTCTTGCGTGATGGCCAGAGACAAGCAAAGCTACGATTATGTCAAAGAGTTGCTACCTAAAAAAGAAGTGACTGAAATAATTGACGTTGCATTCTTTATGCCTTTCAAGCGTAAGACGTTCGACAAAAGCCGTGTCCATGTGGGTTTGAACATTTCCGCCTTGTTGTGGCACGGAGGTTATACTCGTAACAATCAGTTCGGGCTGAAAACGGATTACCAGTCATTAGTACGCGATATAATAAAATATTTCTTGGCACAAGACGGCATTACACTACATCTAATATCCCATGTTGTAGGTGCCGATCGTGGCGTGGAGAATGACTATGCCGTGTCTTTTGACTTGTGTGAAGAGTTCAACAACCCCAATTTAGTGCTATCTCCTCTGTTCTTAGACCCAATTTCCGCAAAAAACTATATCGCCGGAATGGATTTCTTTATGGGTGCTCGTATGCATTCCACTATCGCCGCTTTTTCTTCTGGAATTCCTGTCGTGCCGATGGCGTATAGCCGGAAATTCAACGGCTTGTTTTCGGACACCCTGCAATACCCACACGTTGCTGACATGAAAGCGCAAGATAATGCTGAAATAATGACTATTGTGAAAGAATGTTTGAGCAAGCGTGCTGAATTGAAAAAAGTTATTGATGACAGAATGAACGGGTGCGTAAAAGAAAGATACGAGCGACTTACCAAACAATTAACGAAACTTTTAGGGATATGAAGATTTGTTTACTTGGCGGAACCGGTACGATAGGGACATATTTACAAGAACTTCTAAAAAAGGAAGAAGGCAATAACATTTTTGTCACGACAAGAAATAAGTCCGCAAAAGATATAAAGAACATTCACTTCCTTCATGGTAATGCAAAAGACATACAGTTTGTCAAGTCATTGGACAGCAACTTTGATGCAGTTGTAGACTTTATGTCATACAAGACGGATGAGTTCGCAAACAGGGTCGAGATACTTTTAAACAAGACTAAACATTATGTTTTCTTATCTTCTGCACGTGTCTTTGCGAATGATGAAGTGATAACAGAGGAAAGTCCGAGGTTATTGGACGTTTCCAAGGATAAACAATATTTGGAAACGGATGAATATGCATTGACCAAAGCAAGGCAAGAAGACATATTAAACAGTTACAACAAAAGAAATTATACGATAATACGCCCTTATATAACCTATGGCAAAGAACGTCTTCAGCTTTCAGTCCTTGAAAAGGAGGAGTGGTTGTTTAGGGCTTTAACACACAGAAGCATAGTATTTTGTAAAGAGCTTGCCAACAAGTCCACGACATTGACAGACAGCTGCGATGTGGCCAAGTCAATTTATAAAATATTGAGTAGGGGGAGTAAAGGAGAAACTATAAATATCACGAATGACTATTCCATAACTTGGGCGCATGTCTTGGATATCTATGTTGAAGAACTTACAAAAGTCCTCGGTGAGATGCCGAAAATCTCATGGGTTTCGCTTGACAAGTTCATGGAGTTGTACAGACCTGGAATTTCCAAATACCAGATAACTGTTGACCGAATGTTTAACCGTGTGTTTGATAACGGGAAACTATCAAAAATAATAGACACAAAACAGTTTATACCACCAGAAGATGGTGTTCGTTTGTGCATTACGGCCTTTCTTGACTGTCCACACTTCCGCTATGCCAATTGGAGAAAAGAGGCTTTCATTGACCGTTACCTTAAGGAGAGAGCTTCACTCAATGACATAAACGGAATGAAAAATACAATAAAATATTACTACAATAGATACATTGGTAAAATATGAATTATCCTAAATTTAAAACATTTCAGATTTTAGTGCCTATGTTGAAGGCATATAATATTCGACACATAGTAATTTCCCCAGGAAGCCGAATGCGTGAATTCGTTTTAGCCGTGGAGGAAGACCCGTTTTTTATTACCTATGACGTTACGGATGAAAGAAGTGCATCATATTTTGCACTAGGCTTGTCACAAGAATTAAGGGAACCTGTAGTAATCGTATGTACATCCAGTACGGCCACGACAAATTACTTTCCAGGAGTGACTGAAGCCTTTTACCAGGATGTGCCGATTGTTGTCCTGACAGGTGACAGGGATCCGTATATGTTGGGGCAGCAGGAAGACCAGATGATAAACCAAGTGGGAATGTATGACCGTGTTGTAAGGAAATCCGTGACTCTGCCTATCGTAAAGAATGACAATGCGGATAAATGGTATTGCGAGCGACTGATTTGTGAAGCTCTACTAGAATTAAACCACCATAAAACTGGGCCTGTCCATATAAACGTCCCTGTGCCGGCAGTAATATATTGGTCAAATGACAAGCCTATAGAAGAATATCCAGAGGTCAAGGTTATCCGAAGATGTACACTGGAGGATGAACAGCTTTTGACGAAAAAGATTGAAGAGCTGTCACGTGCAAATAAAATACTCATACTTGCAGGCCAAGGCGTAACTGGATTTGACGAAAAACTATTGGATGCATTCTTCGATAAATACAACTGTGTTATACATGCCGAGCACATGGGAAACATCAGTAGCAAGGGAAAGATAAACATTGCAGCGTTAAGCGAGAATATTGCTGATAATGTCTTTGAGGAATATATGCCGGACATTGTAATTTCTTTTCAAGGAACAATCGCCATCACTCGTGGACTTAAAGAAAAACTAAGAACAAAAAAATTCAGCCATTGGCTTATCGACGAGGAAGGGAAGGTAATAGATGCATATAAAAATTTGACAAGCATTTTTGAATGCACGCCAAGAGCCTTTTTTGAATATTTTGTTACTCATGCACCAAAAGGCAAAAAAAATGACATGGTATATTATGACAAATGGTTAAATAAATACAATAAGATTAAGAATCTTAATGTAAAGTATTCAAATGTGTTTGTCATTCAACACTTTTTGGCAAAAATGCCGGCTAATTCCATATTGCATCTAAGTATACTAAATAGCATAAGGATAAGTCACTATTTTGAACTTCCTCAAGGGACAAAAGTGTATGCTAATGTTGGTACGGACGGAATAGACGGTTGCCTGTCATCGTTTTTCGGCCAATCTGTTGCCTCTGACAAGGAATGTTTTATCATAATAGGGGATTTAAGCTTCTTTTATGATATGAGTTCATTAAGAATTAAGCATATCAAGCCGAACGCACACATATTGCTAATCAACAATCATGGTGGAAACGAGTTTTATCTACAGCCTATCATGCCTACCACCCCTCAAGGATTGGGGGCTTCACACCACAATTCGGCACAAGGATGGGCGCAAAGTTTGGGGTACAAATATATTAAAGCGACTAATGAAAACGAGTTCTTAAACAATATAGACGAGTTTGTCAGTAAAGGGAGTGATAATCCGATTCTATTTGAAGTATTCACTGACCAAATGGATGACAGGGAGGCTGTATATGCAACAAGAACCTTTTATCATGAACTTTTTGATAAGAATGCGGAGATAAAGAAAGCCATCAAGGGTGTTGTTGGAGAAAGCACCATTAAAGGCATAAAAAGTCTTTTAGGAAAAAAATAAATGGGCAGTAGCGGAAAGATTGTCAGCGGTGTGGTATGGAGTACGGTGGTGAACGTGGTTAACGCCGTTTACGGCTTCATTGCCGTACCTATACTGATAAACCATTTCGGAAAAGCTGAATACGGCCTGATTGGACTTGCCATGTCGGTCAACGTCTATATGAGCTTGATGGACATGGGGTTCAACTCCACCAATGTTAGGTTTTTCTCGGCATGGCTTGCGCAAAAGAATTATGGCCGGTTATTGAAAGGATTCCAGACAAGCCTTTCCTTTTATGGAGTTGTGGGCTTGGTTAATGCGATAGTCTTGTTGGTGGTGGCTGCATTTTCGGGACACATCTTTAATGTTACTGCAAGTCAAGACATAATATTAAAACACCTTTTCTATATACTTGCGGTGTCGGCTTTCTGCCAATGGTTTTCTTCTTGTTTCGACCAGTTGATAAAGGCTACGGAAAATGTCGCATGGATACAAAAGAGGACTTTGGTGATAAAAATACTTATGATAGTCGTTTTGGCGGCGACTGTTTTGTTAAACTTGTCAATAGAACTGTATTATATTCTTACATGCCTTGCCTCGCTGGCTATTGTACCCATATCAATTGGAAAGATTAAAAAGGAAACGCCTTTCATAAATTTCTTGCCGAAATGGGACAAGGCTTCGTTTAAGGAAATGCTGCCATACTGCATGAACATCTTTTCGTTCAGCTTGTTCCAGTTTTCATTTTACAACTTACGCCCAGTGTTCCTTGGCATACAAGGCACAATCGAGTCTGTTACCGATTACCGCATTCTCAACGGTATTGTAAGCATCGTAACAATGCTAGGTGGCGCATTCACAGGAATTTTATTGCCATCAACTTCAAAAGTAGTGGCTAACCATAACGAAGCGGCGTATTACAGAATGGCATACGATGGAACGAAATACATCTCAATCCTAATCTGCTTTTGCTGCTTTGGAATGATGTCTGTAGGTTCAGAAGTCTTGACCTTGTATGTAGGAAAGTCATACCTTTACTTGATTCCGTGGTTCAACCTGTGGCTGCTGTGTACGCTCGGCACACACAATCAAGCAATAAGCAGTCTTATCTTGGCTGGCTCTGACATCAGGGCATTAAGCTACAGTTCTGCTTTTGCTTCCATTGTCGGCCTTATCCTGTCGTGGTGCCTGATTCCACACTATCAGATAGGCGGCGTATGCATTGCCTTTGCTGTGTATTCAGTGATACAGTTGCTTTTCTTCTACTGCTACTATTGGCCAAGGAAAATGAAGATAAATTCCGCAAAGGTGTTTAACAAGTGTTTTTTCCCGAGTCTCTTGGCAGGCGTAGCTTCACTGTTGATTGTGCATTATGTGCTGAAATGGATAGTTTGGTTTGATAACACATTCGTCAATTTCCTGTGTGAGGGCTTTACGTTTGCCATATTATACATTGCTTTTGTTTATGTGTTTGTCATGAGCAAGGATGACAAGAGCTTTTTCTTAAAACTTATTAGAAGAAAATGAGAGATGACAAGGTCACTATAGCCAGGGCAATAGGAATATTGCTCATGGTCGCAGTACATGGTGGAATGCAGAGAGTAGGAGCAGATTTCATCGCAATGTTCCATATGCCACTGTTCTTTTTTGTAAGTGGGTATTGCTTCAAAGAGAAGTACATTTCTCTCTCCCCCCCCCCCCGATTTATCAAAAAAGAATAAAAGGGTTATATAAGCCCTATGTTAAGTGGTCTCTTGTCTTTTTGGTTTACACAATGTCTTTTACGATTTCAATATTTATAATGATTCTTATGGATTTAGAGGCAATGTGTCCTCAGTGTATTCATTAAAAGAAACATTAATAAAAGCTGTTGACATAACAATAGGGATGCATGGCAATGAGCAGCTTTTAGGAGGTTACTGGTTTCTTCCTCAATTATTATTTGCATCTTTAATTGGATTTGCGGTAATTAGATATATTAAAAATCTGTATGCAGGTTTTATTTGGGTCACGCTTGCTACGATTGTGTCTTCATACTTTAATCTACATATGCCATATTTCCCCATTAGAAGTTTGACTTTACTCTCAACAATGTTTTTTTGTTTGGACATTTATACAAAAATAAATTCAACATGAAGCCTAAGCATATAATAATTATTATAATATTGATTTCAATATCCTTTTTTTCTTGTGATCTAATATCAGATAGGATGGTTAATGTCTTAACATTGCTTGTGATCTTTTATCTGGTTTTAGAATACATGAAATATAAAGATGCTTCTGTAAAGAAAACGGCTATGTTTTCCAAGCCGGTGCTGATGTTGATGCTTTTCCCATTTTTGTCATCCATAACATGCTATATTTATCGTGGTCAGCCTATTATTAATTCTTTAATCGTTAATAGGGAAATGTTACTATGGGTTTTCTATTTTTTCTTGCATTGGAAAAGAGTCAACCCGCAATACTTAATTAATTGTGTATGTGGAATTGGAATATGTTTTGCCTTAATCAATATAATTCAACAAATAACATATCCTAGTTTTGCATATTTTGGAGTTGTAACAAATGAATTTGGAATATTGGAAGAAAGGAACGGTTTTTATCGGTTTAGGATAAGTGGTAGTGAATATGTCTTTTTTCTAACTTTTTATTCATTCTATTTGTTACTTGCTAGAAAGAGCGTTAAAAGCCTAATTTTTTTTATTTTGGGGATTGCCGGAATATATTTGACTTTAACCCGTCAGTTATGGGTTGCTGCTATAATATCATTACTTCTGATACCATTGCTGCTTTCTAATATTCAGACAAGTAAAAAGATATTATTTACAATTTTTGGCAGTATGGCATGTATATTAATTATAAATAATTTAGATACAATCTTTGGTCGCGACCTGTTGGAGCAAAGCTCCAATCAGTTTTACAATAGCGATTATGTACGTTGGCGGGCTTATGAATTTTACGGGTTAGATTATTGGGTTGATTGGTTTAACATGTTATTGGGTAATGGCATGCACGCAGAAGTTGCAGGGAATCAATATGGTGCATACATACGAAAAATTTATGATGATTTTGGCTTGTTTCAATCTGATATAGGAATTGTTGGCGTTTTCAGTCAGTATGGTCTAATATATGTCTTAGCAATAGTCTTATTTTACCGCAAACTTTTTATTCTTAGGACATACGTGCAGCCATATATTTTGATGCTTATTTGCGCTTCGTTAGTAACTATTTTTATGATTTTTTGGGTAAGGGACGCTGTTTTCTTTTCAATAATATTGTATATGGTTGATGTAAATATTGAATATATGAAGTCTGGTAATTATCAAACAATGAAATCTGCTAACATAAAAACGAGCTTCTAATTTTATTTAAAAGATATAGGGATATGAAATTCTCAATAGCAATACCTGCATATAAGGCAAAATATTTGAATGAGTGCATAAGTAGTATTCTAAACCAAACATATACAGATTTTGAAATCGTAATTGTAAATGATGCGTCGCCCGAAAATATTTCTTCAATTATTGGGCATTTTAATGACCCACGTATTACTTACTATATTAATGAGAAAAACTGTGGCGCAATAAATGTTGTAGATAATTGGAATAAATGCCTTTCATATTCAAAGGGTGATTATATTTTATGCATGGGTGACGATGATAAACTATTACCAAATTGTCTAAGTGAATATGCTAAGTTAATAGATTTATATCCCAATCTTAATGTTTATCATGCGTGGACTGAAGTCATTGATGAGAATTCTAATGTTATACACATGCAAGAGCCTCGTCCAATCATGGAAGACGTTTTTTCGATGATATGGAATCGTTGGAATGGAAGACGACAGTATATAGGGGATTTCTTGTTTAAGACAAAGGAATTAAAAAAGAATGGTGGATTTTATAAAATGCCATTAGGATGGGGGTCTGATGACATTTCTGCTTATATTGCAGCTAAAGATAATGGAATTGTTAATTCGCAAATACCGTTGTTTCAATACCGTGTAAATTCTCAAACTATAAGTAACACAAGTAATGCTCGGATTAAAATTATGGCAATAAACATGGAGGAAGACTGGTATAAGAATTTTCTTAGTTCTTACTCAATGAAAAATGACGGAACTTCAAAATTTCTTTATTGGAAACTGTCATGTGAAAATCTGTCAAAATCAATGAATAAGAAACGAGCTTTTTGTTTAAGTCAAGATATGAATTCAATACATAACTTGTTACATTATATTAAAAACATGAACACTTACAGACTGACAAAAAAGATTTTGTTGTATGCTTTATTCTTGTTCGTTAAAAATAAGTACAGCTAAATGTATAGTCAATCAGAATTGATTTGCAAAACGTTTCAACAAAAAAAGCTGTTGACATTCAAATAGTTATATTCAAAATTTTTCGCAATATATTTCTATTTGACTATAAAATAAGTAATCATCGGTATTGTTATAATCCATTTTTTTGATAATAGTAATGAAAAAAGTCTTTTTTTTCCCACCTGCTAATCTTAAAAGCAAGGATCAAAATCCATACGTGAAAAATTTCCAATCTGTATTGTCACAATATTTTATATTGTTATTTTCTGTGAAAAGAAAATTTGTATTTTCGGGATTGTCTTTGTTTAAAGCATCGTTCCAATCAGATTTCTTTATTTTAAATTGGGTGGAAACCGTTATGTTATCACGATTTGCTTTAATACAATACATTTTGATCATTGCAGGACTTCATATTATGAAATGCCGCAAGGGTAAGATTATTTGGATGTTTCATAATTTACATCCGCATCAGGGAGAAAATAAATATTCAAAAATGATACAAAACTATTTGATTAATAATAGTGATTGTATTATTACTCATTCTAAAGAAGCAGAAAGTTTTTTACTGAAAAGAACGAATAAACCTGTTATATATAAATGTCATCCAATTAAGAAAATAGATATTACGGAGAGCGTTGAAACATCATCATGCGATATTTTAATATGGGGTACAATCTTCCCATACAAGGGTATTTATGAATTTATCTCAAGTCCCGAGATACAACAATCTAATTTTAAAATACATATTATTGGTGTGTGTTATAATCATGCATTGGAAGTTCTTGTAAGAGAAAAATGCAATGAAAATATAATATATGAGAATAGGCGTGTGGATTTTAACGAATTGTATTCTAAAATCAGAAATAGTAAATATGTGTTATTCCCATACATAGGAGATAGTGTTTCAAGTTCAGGTGCTCTTATTGACACAATTATTTTGGGTGGAACTTCTGTAGGTCCTAATAGAGGCGCGTTTAAAGATTTGGCAGAAGAAAATTTATGTTTGACTTATAAAAATCAGTCCGAATTAATATCTATTCTTAATGGTAATATTAAGGTTGACGTATCAAGGTGTAATGATTTTATTGAACAAAATTCTTGGGAATCTTTTGGTGCTTTCATAAATAAGACATTAAATGATTTATAATTTGAGATGTCAAATTTGTGATACTTCAATTAAGAAGACCATCTGTATAAGCCATTGCCAATGGTGGCAGTTCTCAAAACTACCCTGATGCGGAAAGCTATAACCAATGGTAGGGAGCATCGCGAGATGGAATCTGAAACTATGCTTCGTTATATTTTCTTTATTTAAACATGAAAATACTTGTAAGATGAAACGTATATTGTATGTCCGTACAGGACCTTACGATTTGAACATCAATTCATATAACGTTCAAGAAATAGGTTTGGGTAAAGCCTTTTGCAGATTTGGTTATGATGTGGACATTATCGTATTCAAAAAACGCAATCCTCAGCGGTTTGTTATTTTTGAATGTGGAAATAACAAGGTGAGTTTGATAGAAAAAAAGAGATTCAGGTGGCTGCGCTGGGGCATTAACACCGAAATTTGTACAGAGAAGTTTCTTGCTCAGTACGATTACGTAATCAGTGCTGAATACATGCAAATGGAAACTTTCTTGTTGTCGAGAAAGTCCAAGAGGATGTTTGTCTACAACGGGCCATATTACAATTTATTCATGTTTAAGTGGACTTCGCCTGTATTTGACGCTCTTTTCACAAAAAGGCTGAACGCTAATGTGAAATGTATTTTTACCAAATCGGTGTTGTCTGAGCAGTTTTTGGTAGACAAGGGTTATAAGCATATTTCGACGGTGGGAGTAGGACTTGACATGGAAAGGTTTGACAATGAAACTGCCATTAAGCCTGAAACTCAAAGGATAGTTGATTTTATGCGTAAGAATAAGTGCCTTTTATATGTAGGGGCTTTGAGCGAGCGCAAAAACTATCCTTTTTTGTTAAGCGTATATGAAAAGCTTTTAGACTACGACGCTAATATCAAGTTTGTGGTGATAGGTAAGAGTGTCGTCAGCGGGTTTGATAAACTGGTCGGAATAAAGAATCAACACTTTGAAGAAAAATGTTTGAAAAACATAAACAATAGGGTAAGAAAAGGCATATACAGGGTTGAGAAAATAGACAATCCACAACTGAAATTCATATATCCGTATGCCAAGGCATTTTTATTGCCTTCGAAACTTGAGATTTTCGGGATGGTGTTGCTTGAGGCAATGTATTTAGGCGCACCTGTGGTTACAAGCAAGAATGGCGGTAGTATGACCTTGATAAACGGTAAAAACACCGGACAAATAGTAGAAGAGTTTGACGAAAATAAATGGTGCGATGCGATAATCAGATATTTGAAAGACGGAAGATATGCCGAACAAGTAACTTATAATGCGCACGAGCTGGTGTCAAAGCAATATAATTGGAATAGCATTGCTAAGAAAATGATTGATATAATGAATAAATATTGAATTATGCACAATTTATTAAACAAAATAGTCAGTAAAATAAAAGGAGAAACATTTGTTTTTGATAATGCTATACCAATTTCATATATCTGTATTTTTTTGTTTAACAAATGTATAGCATTAATACGTGGTTTCATGAAATTTGGGAAATTTAGTGTATATATAATGCCTTCAAGTAAAATTAAATGTACATCTAAAATTAAATGCGGAAAGAATTTCAACATTGGCCCTTATTGTTATATAGACGCTCTTTCTCAATACGGATTAGTATGCGGAGATAATGTTTCAATGGGATTTCATACTCATATAGAATTGACAGGCTCTATGCATTTATTGGGAAAGGGTATGAAAATAGGCAATAATGTTGGTTTAGGAACCCACGGACATTATGGAAGTGGAGCCGGTTTCGTTGAGATTGGCAATGATACGATTTTCGGGAATTATGTAAGCATCCATCCTGAAAATCATAATTACAAAGATAAGAGTCAACTTATTCGTTTGCAGGGAGTTAACTCTGTGGGGGGAGTAAAAATTGGCAATAATTGTTGGATAGGTGCAAAGGTTACGATATTAGACGGTACGGTTATTGGTGATAATTGCATAGTTGCTGCAGGAGCAGTTGTAAAAGGAGTATTTCCGGAGAATGTCATAATTGGGGGTATTCCCGCTAAGATTATAAAAACGAAATAATAAAGATGGAGCATAAAGCATATATAGACAGTCTACGTGGCTTTGCCATTTGGGTTGTCGTAATCGGACATTGTTGTGAGTTTGGTCTGGGGCATAATGATACATTGTTCAACTATATGTATTTTTCATTTCATATGCCTTTATTTATGTTCATCAGCGGCTTGGTCTCATTCCATAGGCCAGACTATAAGTTTCTATCATTTTTTAAGTCAAAGGTGTACAGATTACTAATACCATTTGTAATTGTTGGAAGTCTGTCTTGTCTTGCACGTGGAATTCCTGTTTCTGATTTATTTGAAGATTTTGCAAAGAAAGGATATTGGTTCTTACCCGTTCTTTTTTTCATTTTATTGTTGATGTTCCCTGCATACAAGTTGTCAAATCTGCTTAATAAAACTAACAACCTTTTAAAAGACATCATAATATATTTAATTCCATTAATTGTCATCAGTTGTTGTTATAAGCTGTTTACCGATTATTTAAATGGCCTATTGTCTACGAAGTATATTATAAAACTATATCCGTTCGCCCTAATAGGGTTGTTAACAACCAAATACCATATAATAGAAACCTATTTGCATAAAGATTTGATAGAATGCAGCCTGATTATTTTATCGGTAATCTCGTTTATAGCCATTTATCATGTAAAAGGACCAATAAGTATTGCCGGATTCTTTATAGTGCCGATAATTTATTCTTTATTTAAGGAAAATAAGTTGCTTGGTGAATTATATATATTTAACAAATTGGGGGGGGTAACATTGCAAATTTACGTTTTGCACTATTTCATGATACCAAGTATAAAGGATTTATCCAAAATTATTGATTCTCAACAAGGCCAATGGCTTGCAAGCGATAACTGGGTTCTGTATGCCTTTATTTCAGTCATTCTTGCAGTTATTGTCATAGCTTTTACATTATGTGTTATAAAAATAATTGAGATATCACCTTCACTGAATTTTATTTTGTTTGGATTTAAAAACAAGAAAAAAGATGTCTAATATTTTATTTATCGGTGGAGCTGGCTTTATTGGTTCCAACCTTATTCAGGTTTTTGTAAAAAGTGAAAGATACAAAATTTTCGTATTTGAACCTATTTTTGCCAATACAAACAGACTAGTTGACGTAGGCGACAAAATTACGATTATCAGAGGATCCATTGCGGATTTTGATTTGTTGAAATGCGTTATAGAAGACCATAAGATAAACATTGTAGTTCATCTTGTTTCAACACTTGTTCCTGGCAGTACTTATGAAGATTTTAAGCGGGAGTTTGAAAATGTTGTTTTTCCGACATCAAGATTAATGGAATTGTGTGCCGAGAAAGGTATAAAGTTTATATTTTTCTCCTCTGGGGGTACTGTATATGGTAATAGTAAAAGAGGTGAAAAATTTAAGGAAACCGACACTCTTTCCCCGATTTCATATTATGGTTTGACTAAACAGATAATTGAAAGTAATATACTGTTTGAAAATAGAAGAGGAAAACTTAATTATCTTATTATAAGACCGTCAAACCCGTTTGGACAAGGACAAGCTCTTCATGGAAACCAAGGCTTTATTGCAGTTGCTATAGGAAAAATACTTGGAGATAAACCTATCGAAGTATGGGGAGATGGAAGCAGTGTAAGAGATTTTCTATATATCAACGACCTTGCTGATGCCTTTTATAAACTTGTTGAAACAAACGTAAATAATGAAATTGTAAACATCGGCAGCGGTTATGGTTATTCAGTCAATGACATAATCGACAGGCTTCATCGTTGCATTGATATTCCGTTTAATGTTGTTTATAAAGACAGTAGAAGCGTTGACGTCAATTCAATGGTTTTGGATATTTCAAAGTTAAAGTCGTTGATTGAGGTTAAACACACTCATCTTGAGGATGGCATCAAAATGTTCTTTGAGTATGTTAAACAAGCGATAAACAAGAAATGAATCCGATACTTTCAATTTGTATTCCAACTTATAACCGACTAGAAATATTACGGAACACCATTGCAAGTATTTATTCAGATTTAGATGGTGTTAATATGAATGATTTTGAGGTTGTGATTTCAGATAATTCAAAAGAACATACCACACAACCTGTTGTTGAAGAATTCAAATATGAGAACTTACATTATTATCCGACAGAATGTGAAGGATTCAGAAATTCATTTTTTGCATTATCGTATGGCAATGGTGATTTTCTGAAACTCAACAACAATTATACAATGTTCAAAAATGGCACACTAAAAACATTGATTGACCAATTGAAAAATCTGAAAGAAAATAAATGTCAGGTGATATATACTAATGGATTACGTGCAAAAAAGAATGTTTCTTTCTATAATTCATTTGACGACTATTTGGCTGGGCTTTCATATTTTTGTTCATGGAGTGCCGGTTATGGAATGTGGCGTGAAGATTTTGAGAGAGTAAAGAATACAGTTGAAATTGATAAATATTTTCCACAAAGCTCATTGCTGTTCACCCAAAATTACAAGCAAAAGTTTGCGATTGACGATAGGTTGTTATTTAACGACCAACATGTACCTAAAAAAGGCGGCTACAATATTTTTAAAGTTTTTTCTATTGATTTTCTAAATCTGATTCATGAAGCATATTCTAAGAAGAAAATATCCGAAAAGACATTTGAAAAAATAAAATCAGATCTGCTGTATAAATATTTATCCGTACGATATTTCAAGACGGTCATAGCACGTCTGGACAATTTTGAACATACAGATATCAAGAAAAATATTACTGTATATTATTCTTATAGGCAATACGTTGCAATGTTGTTTGTGTCTTTATGCACACCATTGATAGTGCTTTACAGAAAGCTTAGATAAGTTTTCGTGTTTACACACGCTTTTTCCCTTTTTCAATGCTTCTTCCTTTTTTGAAGCATTCCTTTTTGCGCATAACAATCAATAATATTTTATGAAAATAGCATTTGTCAGCACCCGTGGTATACCAAATAACTACGGTGGCTTTGAGCAGTTTGCCGAGTACATTTCCGTAGGGCTGGCCAAGAGAGGGCACGAGGTTACGGTTTATTCGCCTAAATTTCATCCTTATAAAGATGATAATTACAAAGGTGTAAGAATTAAACACATCTATAGTCCGGAAACCTGGATGGGAAGTTCGGTCGGAAGTTTCTTCTATGACTTTGCCTCGTTGAAGGATGCACTGAAGAATGAGGATTTCGACATAATCTATGAGGCTGGTTATACGAGCATCATTCCCGCCTACATTTGGTTCAACGTAAAGAAGCGGAAGCGCCCGATATTTACCACGAATATGGACGGGCTGGAAAACAAGCGTTCAAAGTTTTGCCCGATGGTGCGCCGCTTCCTCGATTGGGAGGAAAAGATGGCGGTGAAGTACAGCCATTACCTCATCGCCGATAACATGGGCATCCACGATTATTACAAGGAGAAATACGGCAAGGAGAGCAAATTTCTTGCGTATGGTGCTGACATACATGATGACTTCAAAGTTGAGTACCTGAAAGAATATGGGCTGAAACCTGAAGAATATTACATCCTTATCGCACGTCTTGAACCGGAGAACAACATAGTTATGTCCATTGAAGGCTATCTTCATTCAAAGGAAAACGGACGCAGGCCATTGATTATAGTCGGCAAAACAAATACACCACATGGAAAGGAGCTTATCGAGAGATACGGCAAAGAGAAGAATGTGAAGTTTGTCGGCGGAATATACGATTTCAAGAAACTCGACTCGGTGCGCCATTTCTCGCTTGCCTATCTTCACGGGCATAGTGTCGGGGGTACAAACCCTTCACTTCTTGAGGCAATGGCAGCTGGCTGCTTCGTCTTTGCACATGACAACATCTTCAACCGTGCCGTACTGAAAGACAACGCCCTGTATTATCCGTCAGCGGAAAAGATTACTGAATATTTCAACAACATTGACGAAATAGCCAAGAAAGACAAGGCGACGTTCACGGCCAATAATATTGAGGTAATAAGAAACGAATACTCATGGGAGCATCTCGTTGACGAGCACGAAAAATACTTCAAGTGGCTGATGGAGCAAAACAACAGATAATGACTAAACTTAATATAGACTTATCATGAAAGGAATAGTATTGGCAGGTGGCAGCGGTACTCGTTTGTACCCTATCACCAAGGGAATCAGCAAGCAGCTTATCCCGATTTTCGACAAACCGATGATTTACTACCCGATTTCGGTTCTGATGCTCGCTGGCATCAGGGAAATCCTGATTATCTCGACCCCTTACGACTTGCCGGGGTTCAAGCGGTTGTTGGGTGACGGCAGCAATTTCGGGGTGAGGTTCGAGTATGCCGAGCAACCTTCGCCGGACGGATTGGCACAGGCGTTCATTATTGGGGAGAAGTTCATCGGGAATGATTGCGCTTGTCTTGTGTTGGGAGATAATATCTTCTATGGCGCAGGGCTTAATGACTTACTGGGACAGGCGGTTGTTGACGCAGAGCAGAACGGCAAGGCAACGGTGTTCGGTTACAGGGTGAGCGACCCCGAGCGTTACGGAGTGGCGGAGTTTGACAAGGACGGGAATTGCCTTAGTATCGAGGAGAAGCCTGAACATCCGAAAAGCAACTATGCCGTTGTCGGGTTGTATTTCTATCCTAACAAGGTTGTCAACATTGCAAAGAGCATAAAGCCGTCGGCACGTGGAGAACTGGAAATCACTACTGTAAACCAAGAGTTCCTGAAAGACAAGGAGCTGAAGGTGCAGACGATGGCGCGTGGTTTCGCTTGGCTTGACACGGGAACCCATGATTCTTTGTCGGAAGCATCTACTTTTATTGAGGTTTTGGAGAAGCGGCAAGGTTTGAAAGTCGCTTGTCTTGAGGGTATCGCCTATCGAAAGGGTTGGATAACGGCGGACAAGCTAAGGGAAGTGGCGCAGCCGATGTTGAAGAATGACTATGGCAAGTACCTCATGTCGATTCTTGACGAAAGAGAGGACGACGTAACGAAAAACCTGGAATATTAAAAAGCCCCTCTCAATCTCCCCAGTGGGGAGAAGCTGATTTGTAAACGAAGCAGACATAACATATAAAACACGATGGAAGTAATAAAGACAGATATAGATGGCGTGGTAATCATAGAGCCACGCATATTCAAGGACGCACGGGGATATTTCTTCGAGAGCTTCTCGCAGAGGGAGTTTGAAGAGAAGGTTGGGCACGTGGAGTTCGTTCAGGACAACGAGAGTATGTCTTCGTATGGCGTCATGCGTGGGCTGCATTTCCAGCGTCCGCCATACACACAGGCTAAGTTGGTGAGGTGCGTAAAGGGAAAGGTCCTCGACGTTGCGGTTGACATAAGGAAAGGCTCGCCCACATACGGAAAGCACGTGGCGGTTGAATTGACCGAGGACAACCACAGGCAGTTCTTCATTCCGAAAGGCTTTGCCCACGGTTTTGCCGTGTTGAGCGAGACTGCAGTGTTCCAGTATAAGTGCGACGAGTTCTATCATCCCGAGGCTGACGGAGGCATAAGCATACTTGACAACAGCCTTGGAATAGACTGGCGCATACCTACCGAGCACGCAATACTCAGCGAGAAGGACACGAAGCACCCATTGTTGAAAGACTTTGACTCACCATTCATTTACAAGTGAGAAGGTGAGAAAGTGAGAAGGTGAGAAAGACCAGTCAATTATGAATTCTTAATTATGAATTGAACAAGGCATTTCCACTTACTCCTCCTCTCCTTACTCCTTTACTCCTAAAAAACAAACAATATGAACATACTTATAACAGGCGCAAACGGACAGCTCGGCAACGAAATGCGCATAATAAGCAAAGACACAAACAACAATTATACCTTTACGGATGTCGTAGAGGTTGAAGGCGTTGAAACGACAATCTTGGACATAACCAATGCCGAAGCTATAAAGAAAATAGTCAAGGAAAAGGACATACGGTGCATAGTCAACTGCGCCGCATATACTAACGTCGATAAGGCGGAGAGTGACGAGGCGCTTTGCCGGAAACTAAACGCAGAAGCACCAAAACTCTTGGCGGAAGCGATGAAGGAGGTGAACGGACTTCTCGTGCAAATTTCAACAGACTATGTTTTTGGCGGCGACCCATATAACACGCCTTGCAGGGAAGATCAGAAGGGAACACCTACGGGAGTCTACGGCAAGACAAAGCTCGAGGGTGAGAAGAATATCGAGGCTGTCGGCTGTGATTACGTCGTCATAAGGACGGCGTGGTTATATTCAGAGTTTGGCAAGAACTTCGTAAAGACAATGCTAAACCTTACTGCGACGAAACCGAAACTCACCGTTGTTTTTGACCAGGCAGGAACGCCTACATACGCATACGACCTTGCAGTGGCCATAAAGACCATGCTTGCAGACTATGAAAAGGAAAGTCCGAAGAACGGATATTCAAAACGTGGGATATACCACTTCAGCAACGAGGGAGTCTGCTCATGGTTCGACTTCACCAAGAAAATAGCCGAACTTGCAGGAAACACGGCTTGCGACATAGAGCCTTGCCACAGCGATGAATTTCCAAGTCCAGTCAAACGCCCTGCCTATTCGGTTCTCGACAAGACGAAAATCAAGGAGACTTTCGGGCTGAAAATTCCTTATTGGACGGATTCGTTGAGAAAGTGCATGGGAAATATGGGCGCATTGAAGGCATAAGCCATAATCATCTTCTTAACGTATTGAAAACCAACAACATACAAAATACATTTCCAAAGACGGCAAATCGCATTGTAAAAGGGCACGTATTGAAAGATAAAAAGCCGTGAATTGCAAGCCGAAAGGCCGTCTTTTATAAAACAAGATTTCATTGACAATTTAACGACACAAAAATCATGGAATTTAAGAGAAACATCATCATAACCGGCGGTGCGGGATTTATAGGCTCTCACGTAGTACGATTGTTCGTAAACAAATACCCCGAATACCGCATTATCAACCTCGACAAGTTGACGTATGCAGGAAATTTGGCCAACCTGAAGGACATCGAGGGCAAGGAGAACTATACCTTCGTAAAGGCAGACATCTGTGACTACGTTACGGTGAAAGCGTTAATGGAGAAGTACAACGTTGACGGGATAATCCACCTTGCAGCGGAAAGCCATGTGGACAGGAGCATAAAAGACCCGTTCACTTTTGCGCATACAAACGTAATAGGTACGCTGACATTACTTCAAGCAGCAAAGGAATACTGGGAGAGCCGTCCTGAAGGTTACGAAGGAAAGCGCTTCTACCATATCTCGACCGACGAGGTTTACGGTGCGTTGGAACTGACGAACCCAGAGGGAATAGAGTCGCCGTTCACAACAAAAGCATCATCGGAACACCACCACGCCTACGGAACGGAGTTCTTCACCGAGGAAACGAAGTACAATCCGCACTCTCCCTACTCTGCGTCTAAGGCAAGTTCAGACCACTTTGTCCGTGCTTTCCACGATACCTACGGAATGCCGACCATAGTAACCAACTGCTCAAACAACTACGGACCTTACCAGTTCCCCGAAAAGTTGATACCCTTGTTCATCAACAACATCCGCCACAGGAAGCCGCTACCCGTCTACGGAAAGGGCGAGAACGTAAGGGACTGGCTGTATGTGGAGGATCATGCAAGGGCCATCGACATCATCTTCCACAAAGGCAAGATAGCCGACACATACAACATCGGCGGCTTCAACGAATGGAAGAACATCGACATAATCAAGGTCGTAATAAAGACCGTCGACCGTCTGTTAGGAAGAAAGGACGGCGAGGACATGAACCTCATCACCTATGTTACCGATCGCAAGGGCCATGACATGCGTTACGCCATCGATTCAAGGAAACTCCAGCGAGAGCTTGGTTGGGAGCCGAGCCTGCAATTCGAGGAAGGCATAGAGAAGACCGTGCGTTGGTATCTTGACAACCAGGCTTGGATGGACAACGTAACGTCAGGCGATTATCAGAAATACTACGATGATATGTACAAGGGCAGGTAAGGATAAAGCAGGTATAAATGACTCAGAATTATATTTATTTGCACTAATAACAGAAAAATTACCGACGAGGGGTTGTCTTATATGGCAATCCCTTTTTTGTGAGTATTATTCTTTGTGAGAGTAAAGTCATTTAACGTAAAGGCTTAGTATAGATGTGTTTGACGGCTGGGTAGCTGAAATATGCTGTCTGTCGGATTTTTTGTATCTTGTCCTTGTAATCAATAGCGGCAAAAAATAAAATGGCCCCAGATTTGAGCATTGTTGAAAGGCTTGGGAGCTTGTATTGCAAAGGTACAGCTTTATCCGGAATGTACCCTTATTTTACTGATAATTTCATAAGACGGATGCGATTTTATGTATTTTCTCCAAACGCTTCATGAAAGTAATGTCTTTTCTTGTTGACAGCATATTGTATTTCATCTGGAGGTTCATCAATGGCTTAGTGGATATGTCTGGGTTTCATTTATCGCCATAATGTCCTTTAAGCGAGATAACGATTACGGTAACAACTTCTTCCTCTATTTTATAGATAATCCTCGAGCCTTTGTCTATGCGTCTGCTCCAAAATCCGCTCAAGTTACCCTTTAATTGTTCTATTTGCCCGGTTCCAGTTTTTGGATGCAGCTGTAGTTCCTCAAAAAGGGCGGCTATCTTTTGGAGCGTTTTCTTCTGTCCAGATTTGCCCCATTCTTTCAGGTGCTTTTCTGCTTCTATAGTCAACACCAGCTTGTAAGTCATACTCCTAAAGTTTTCTTGATTTCGCCAATGGTATAGACCCTCCCTTTTCCGGACTTCATTTCGGATATGCCTTGATTAACTGACTTCATGTTTTCTGGGTCGTCAAACCATGTGTCTCCTGTAGGTGAAGGATTTTCCCTAACCTCTACCGAGATGCTGTTTGCCTTGGATATGAGTACCTGTTCAATGTATGCTTTCAGGCTCTTTCCTTGTGCCACCGCCATAACAGACAGTTTTTGTATCGTGTCTATAGGGAGGTCTATGTTCTTTCTCTTTATCGTAGCTTCCATATTTTCAATGTTTTATCCTGCCACAAAGATAATGAATATATTTTATATACGATATACATATTCGACTTTTTAACTTATTTCACGTCAGATAAGTAGCGGCAATGGTAATTTAGACTTGCACCATGGATTTCATTGAACAAGCATATAATTACATCGAATCCCCAAAGCCATGAATCACCTTCTAAAACGTCACATATTACCTCCTCATCAGCCACCTTTTACCTCTCATTTTGCCATGTCTTGTTTTTACGATGTTTATTCATTGATTATCAGGCTATTACGTTATCCTCGCCATTACCCAACTGAACATATAAAAACAAAATAACAACAAAAATATCCCCTCCTTGCCACACTTTTTATCAGTACGGTTTGGAGGGGGGCTTGGTTTTCAGGGAGATTAGGCCGCAGTTTTATTGAATCAAATTTTTATGCCAGACTTAATTTGAATTCCTCATTGCGTTCCATCTGTTCCTGTTGTAATTCATTCCGTTATTCCTTCGTTGGTATATCTCGTTCCTTTTGCTCCCGAAGTTATCACGGTTTGAGTTGTAGTTGTTTATTGCCATCGCCTCAATATCTTTCTCGTCAATCCCATGCCTTCCGAACGTGGCTTTGAGATAATTTACCGCATCATCGAATAACACGCCATAAAGACACAACCACTTGGCCCTTGAAAGTATCGATTGGTGCCTGTTTCCGTCCTTATATGAATCAGGATAGATTTTTCTCCAAAACTTATCGGCATAGTTCATCAGCTGTTTGTCCTTCCATTGTGCCTGGAAAAGTTCGTTCTGTCTTATCTCTTCCTCGGTATGCTTGAACTCCTTGCTTGAATATCCTTTTGAGCTATAGTCTCTTGGCGGTAGGGTCGGGTATTGAGGGTCGTAAACAAAATGGAAGGGTGTCAATTTCTTTCTATCAGGGTTAAGCCAAACATCAGGATCGTAACTCAGGAAACAGGTACGGCTAAGGTTTCCGCATTTCATGTCAAATTGTTCCGTGTTGGGATAAAGCTTGAACCTAACCTGCATGAATAAGTTGTAGTGGTATTCCGGGTTAGTATTGTCATGGAGCATAGCAACCTTCAGGCCTTTATTGCTTGGGGAGAACCATACAGCGTAAACAAAACGGCGGTCGGCATATTGAACCAGTTTTTGCTTGAATTCGTTTGCTGCTTCATGATTGTGAAATTTATCGAAGTCAAGAACCATGATGTTTGAGTATTCCAGGAGGTTATCAATGTTATCGTTCCTGTAAGTGAAAATTCCAGAAGGGGCAATCATCGGGAGTTTCTTTTTCTCCTCCTTGAACATATCTTCGTCAGGCTGGTTTCTTACAAATTCAGTCTGTTGTTTTAATTGTTCGTCTTTTGCCACCATTTCAAGAAGTACGTAGTCAAGGCTTATGTATCTCTTGCTTTTTGAATCTTCAGCGTTGTTATAGTAGCTGACAGTATTTTTTATCATCATTGTTTCCATTTTGTTGATATTTAAATTTTTACTTTGTTATTAAGAGAGTTGTGGCCTGATTGTTTTTTCGGTCGTTCTCTCTTTTTGATATACTTTTCCTTGGCTTTTATTCTGTTATTTCCTTGATAGATTATTTTTCGTTGCCGTTAAAACCGAGGGATAAATTCAGCAACATATTTTTTATTTTGCTATCAAGGAGGCCTGTTGTTTATTAGTTCCATCATTTTGTTCTTTATTTTTGTTGGGTTATTTTTACTTGACATATCTGATACAATGAACAAGGATAAAGAACATAAACCACAATTACTTTTTTGTTTTTTGATTGATTTTATTTAGCTGTTCATTGATTGTTTTGTATCCTTTATCATTTTCTTGATACTTTTTTTCAATGAGGGTGCTAAGACAAGGTAATGTGTTGTTTTCCTTGTACTTTATTCCTTGTTTTTGTTGAATATAATGGATTGATAAAGAAGTAAAGAGATTGGTCCTTCGTCCCTTAAAGACAGTGGTGAGAGTGTGTTGATTTTATTTTTTGTTCTACCAGATTTTCCCTGTTGATTCACCCTTTATTTTCACACTCTAACTCCACCACTCTTTTTACCACGAAGTAGGTTTGTTCTTTACTTTATTATTTACTATTGTTTCCCCTTTATTTTTCTATTATTACCCACTTTTTTCTTGTTCTCTATATAATTAACAGGTGGGCTGAAAAATAGTGGGTAGCTTTCTTCCTTGTATTGTTCTTTTGACTTTTTTCCTTTCACCATAACATACTTGATAAAAACAAAAGCAGAAAACAACGCTGGCACAATTTCACATTTAAGGACATCATTTCAAGGCCCATAATTAACAGCATCGAATTTCACCAACCTTTTCACCAGCCATTATTATTTGCATTTTTTTCTTTAACCGATAACAACAATCCTAACAAAACAAATAAGACTCAAACAACAGAAACATCAAAATCATAAACATCACCATTTTTCACTCCACAATTTTTCATCAGGCTTAAATATCATCCAACCTGTCATTTTTGTTTTTCGTGATGTTATGCTCCAATGAAACCGACTCCGAACTTTTTTACTTTTATCATTTTGTTCAGTGAGGTATGTAAGGTGAAGTGAGTGATTGTCCCTGTTTTTTGTTTTTCATCAATGTTTTGGCTACATTATTAAACCCTTCTTGACTTTGCTTTTAATTTTAGCCACGATAGATTTTATTGTTGTTTTGTTTAGCCACGATTTTTACTTCATTATTTTTGCCGATGTTTTTTAATGATATATTTTTTTGTCGTGATATTCTTTACCTGTTGCAGTTTTGTTCATTGTGCATTTTGTTCTTCTGGATTTTCATTTGCCTTTCATTTATCGGTTTTTATCAACAAGCAGTATTTTATCAGGCAGGTTATTTTGTTTGGTTGTAAGTTATGATATTGGTGTTGAATTGTTTGTTGTATTATTCAGTATTTTTGTTGTTTTTGAAGTTGGAGTATATTTTGCATTTTATCATTATCTCAACCTTACACTTACGATACAACATTGCTTTACACTGATACAACTTTTATTATTTCAACCAACATAGATAGAACAACAAACCAATTAATCTTTCAACCAATAAAACAAATCAACCAACTTATCTGCCCTTGTAATATTCCTGACCAACTTATTTATTTTACTTAACCGAACAAAAACCAAAGCAAACAAGATAAAACCCAATCTAAACCACAAGACAAGTTTTCAATAATGGCGCTAAGTTAAGAGTTTTGTCAGGTTATTTTTGTTTCATGTTTTGTTGTAATTATTTTTGTTATCGTATTTATTTTTCAGTCTTGTTATTATTGTATTCATATCTTGTCGTTATTTTACTGATTGAACATTGATAATACTTTTTTACTTATCCAATCTTACAAGCCCAACCATAAACTAAACCAACAAATACAATTACAATACAACGATAATATTTTTCAATCCAGCTGCTACTTCATTTTGGTTGTATTATTGTGGTTTTAAAAGGATAATAAAAGGAGATAACAAAAGAAATGAAAGAAAAGAGGGTACTTCGTCCCAAAACAGTGGTAGAGGGGGGAGGATTTTTCTTTTTGTTTTATCACCTCTTTCACCACTGTCGATACCGCGAAGCAGGTCTATTGATTAACTCTTTGGTAATTCCTTTTATATCCCCTTATTATCCCCTTGTATTACCCTTTTTACAACAATATTACCCCCTTTTTTTTACTTCTCTATATAATTAACATGAGGGTCGAAAAATCGGGGGGCTCTTTTACTTATTGTTTTAAACTTAAGACCATGATATTAAGACAGAATTAACCAACAAATGAAGACAGCGGCTACTATATATTCCGGCATTGGTTCATCTTGTTTCGGGTACAATGTCAAGCAATATCCTGATGCTTTTAAGGACGTTTATCAGAGCCTTGTACTTATCCTTTTCATTCCGGCTCCTCTTAATCCCCAACATATCAAGAAAATCAAACGTAACCTCTTTCCTGAACTCTTTTCCCTGGACTATGGCTTCCTGCATTCTATAGTCACTTCCGGCCAAGGTTATGATTTCGCTTTTGGTATTGCTCCTTATCTTCATACCATCGAGTTTTACCTTCCAGTCTTCATGTATCATTGGGCTTATCGGTATTAACTTGTTCTTGTTGAAATACGAATCCAACCTATCAATGAAACATTCCTCAAAATCACAAGTATAGAGAACAGTATAGACCTCTCCCTTGATGTGCTTCCTTATTCCTATCCTTGTTATAAGCTGGGCAAAATACCACATCTTAAGGTCTTGTGAATCAGCCTTTGTCCCGTATGCCTTCCTTATTTTTGCAGCTTCGGTATTAGGCAAGCTCCAGTCACCACATAGTATTATTTGTTTCATATCTCGGTATTGGTTGGTGCTTTTATTATCCGACGCCCCATAGTAAGTAACAGAAAAAGTATCTTCACTCAACCCTCGTTCCAACAATCCATTCCTGACCCTTTCGGCATAAGATGATATACCAGGTCCTTCGTCATTACCATTAACATCCTTCCAACAGACAACAAGAGAGGGTTTGTCAATAAGTTTTGCGACATCATCAAGAATAGAACTGAACTTATCATTATCCAACCTGTTCCTTTTCAACCCGAACTCCACCTGCTTAAACTCCGTAACGGTATTGTATTTCTCCTTTACATCCAATAATTTGAAACATGAAGAACCCTTGAAGAGAATATTACCGGCTCCCTCGAAAATAAGCACGTGGGTCTTTATAGCTACATTATCGGGACAAATATCTATCGGGTTAAAAGTAATGCCAACCTTTTGTCCTTCCTCGACCATCCATGAATCATAATATTTCGGGATAAGGCCAAGAACAACATCCCTCTTTATCCTGTTTATCTTGTATGTGTCGTTGAAAAAGTCGAGTCTGGTATTCCTGATGAAGCAGTCGTAGTATTTTTCTATTTCGGCCTTGTCCTTGCTTACTATCCTGCCATCCTCGTCCGTCTTTCCGAATATACCGAGCAATGTCCTGTCAAACTCAACGAACGGCTTGATAAAAGTGGGTGTCTCGTCAAATACGACATATCTCCTCAAGTCATTCCTTGTCATCAACTTTGCAAAATCACCGTCGAATGGTTTTACTTCTTCATTTGGATTGTAGACAAGGAAATAGTTAATCAAGTCTGTCCAGAAGCGTACATGGGTAATCAATATGACCTTCTTGTATATCAACATTTCCGGATTGTCCCTGTATAAAGATAATTGGCATTGGAATTCCCCGTCGCTCGAAACTATCATCACGTCATTATAGTTCAGACCGCAGGATTTATCTTTCACCAGCTCGTCAATAATCCAGCGATACATTTTCTTGAGTTCTTCTTTCGTATCGACACAATAAAGAATACCCATGTCGTATTTATGTCTTATCAGGCTTTTAATTGATTCTGTCTTTCCTGCGCCCATGGAAGTAGAGATTATATAGCCACCATTTTCATCCGGAACATCAACCTCTCCTGTCTTCAAGTCCATGGTAAATCCGTCTCCGGTAGAATGTGGTTTAATGTTAAACAGCTCTTTCATCTTTACAAGTTATTTTATTCATCATCCTCTTCTTCATTATCGGTACGTTCCTCCTCATAATAATACTCCTCCTCTTCTTCATAATAGGAATCCTCAGTGTCTGAATCCTTCATATCGTCAATTACATACCAATCGTCCTTGTGCCTCATTAAAAGGAACTCATACAAAGACCAGACATCATCCTCTGTGAAAAATCCGGGGTCAATGTCCGACGATTCATTCTCCATTATCTCGAAGTCCTGTCTTATCTGTTCCAACAACTCCGACTTGTATTTTACTTCCATACTGTTGCCGTTGTTCATTATTATCCTTGTTGCTTTATCGTTATATTTTTTCATCGCTGTTTCGTTTTTTTATGGTTATTTATTTTTGTATTTATTTATAGTCCAAGGATAAGGTCTGGAACTCATTAAAACCACCATATTGATTACAGTGATTGAAAGAGAACAACCAAGCCTTATCCTGTCAAAAAGAGTGTCGGGGAATAATAATGTTTTTGTGTTTTTCAATGTTATCCCGTCAAGAACAAATCAAACCAAGTAAAACCAAATATCAAATCCTTATATAATTACCATATTCAAAATTCTGGAGCTTTAGATGTGTTGGTATCGTGGTTGTTTTTCCATATAGTCCCACTTCTCACCATTCCATTCACGCCCAAGTCTGTTCTTTTCGTCAACCGTCCTGTTATAATATTCCTTGTATCTCGGGTCGTTATAGTCAGTCCATTCAAGGTTGTCGGAGTCGAAGTTGAGCCAGTCATTATCCCTGTGGAGTATTACAGGATGCTCGAATTGCTCTTTATTTTCATTAACATAGCCAGCTATATCCATTAGCTTGTCAACACTAATTCTTTTCCTCTCGTACCTTCCCCAACTGTTTTTCCTCTCATACTCAACAAAAGGCTCGATAGGAACAATCATATCAATATCCCTGTCACCGATTGCAGTCCCTACCTCCAATTCCTTTCCGTTCTGATATATCGTTCCGTTACTTCTTACTTCAAGGCCATCAGTCAACTTTACCTTACCCGCTGTTGCAGCCGTAGTTTGTGGATAGACAGTTGTTGCAAGCCTCCATTCAAGGTTTTTATAGTGGTCATTCTGTAAGTTTCCATCCTTGTGAACCAGTACATAATAATTGCCGTCATCAGGTTTAGGGGCACAGAAACAATCCGCAACCATATACTGAATATAGACCCTTCCTAAATTCTTGTTATCTATGTATCTGAGGCCTTCTTCGTCCACTTTGATTTTCGGGTTGTAGGTCTTCAGTTTGTTCCTGTCTTCATGGTCTATAAATTCCTTTTCAACAAACAGACCGTCTTCAGAAATTTTAGTCGATGTAGCGAAATGTTTACGGATTCTTACGCCATCCCTTACTTCCTCATTTTTCATAATTGCCTCCTTTCTGCTTTTTAGAGTTAATGATTAAGTCTATCCCGAATTCGTCCTTGAGGTATTGAACGAGTGTATTGTAGGCATCGGTCCTCTTTCTCTCCCTTGGTATTACAGTCAACAATTCAGACAAGTCAACCTTAATGCAGAGTCCGCTTTCAAGTTTCCTGCCCGTATAATTCTCCAAGGCTTCAATATCCTTCCTGAACTTGTCTGGAACTATAACTGTGTTTTCTTTGTTTGCGTTTACATCCGGAGAAACACAATCCGGACGACCTTCCGAATACTGTACTTCATCGGAAAGTGTTTTTGCTAAATTTAATATTATCATTATTTCTAACGATTAAATTTGTCTTCATACATTAGTTAGGATTTGGAGGTCTGGCAGGAGCGTTTTGTGGCCTTAAATGACCTTTTACGTCATTCCATGTTCAACTTCTTATCCACAAGTTAGGTTTTGAGGGTCTGGGAAGTGCGTTTTATTGCTTTGAATGACATATTATACCGCCCGATGTTCAACCTTCATCCTTTTCACAAGTTAGGCATTGAAGGTCTGTCAGGCGCGTTTTATTGCTTTGGAGGACATTGCATTGGTAACTTATTGATATTCAGGTGCTTATCATCCAACTTACAAAAGGCCATATTTTAGTTTGTAATAGAGCACCTTTCATCGTCCAATATGCCGTGTTTTATGATGTGGTTAACCGTCTTTTACGACCTGCTTCTTGACTCGTTCATAGTCGTTTAGACAACAGACAAATTGAAGTCTCCAAAATAATCCAAATATGTCCCTTTCCGGCTAATCCGTCCTTTTCAGGGATTTTGTTTTGTACTTTCAATGCAAATGTGTAAATTTGTAGAAAAATGCAAGATTATGGAACCAAACTTAACATATTATCTGAATATTCCTGAAAGCGACAAGAGTTTGTTCAAGTCGTTGGTCAGAAAGTTCGGTTGGACAGCCAAGAAACAAAAGACCCAGACTGTATGCCGCTTGGATAAAGCCATAAAAGCAGCGCATGAGGACAAACTGTTTGAAACAGACAACATCGACGTACTGATGAAAAGCCTTAAGGAATGAGTTATACGATAAGATACTCCAATCTCTTTAAACGCTCATTCAAGAAATGCTTAAAGCGTGGATGTGACGAGGGCAAATTCCGGGAAGTCATTACAATCTTGTCTGAAAACGGCAGTCTTCCGGCTAAATATCATCCCCACAAGTTAAAAGGCGCATATAAGGATTGCTGGGAGTGCCATATAACTCCTGACTGGTTACTTGTATGGGAGCAAAAGGATGACGAATTGTTGCTAATACTTATAGACACCGGCAGCCATAGTGATTTGTTCGGGTGATTTGCTCTTTACATGGTTTATGTTTCCCTGTTTGGGTGACAAAAACAAATATTGTTTCCTAAAATAAAGGAAATGTAAACAAATTATTTGAATGAAAACAAGCCCCTTCATTCAAAATGTGGTTTGCCGTCTTTTAGAATATGTCAGTACGAAAAGCATTTAAAGCCTTAATAATGAGGGATTACGATACGACAAATATCACCCTTATCCGACAGCTTATAAAAATGGTTGGTTCGGATTATCGTTCGGCTTGTAGGAATAGAAAATAAAACAAATCTATGGGCCAAACAACAATCAGGCAAGAGGCACCACTATGAAGAACCTGTGGAAAAGGCGGTGGCAAGAAAAGACCGTCAGTTTAAGGCCTTGGTGACGAAGCGTATGACCTGCTTTTACCTCATGTGTAGATTTTTGGAAGTACGTGGAACCTAAAGCAAAGGTCGGGACATTGTGTGGAGAGCATGGTGTTTCGGCCTTTTTATTTTTCTTCATTATTCTTGTGCTGCTTGTGGATACTTTCTACCAGGGGGGGGGCTAGTGAATAATTGAAAATAACAAAATTTCTCACTGAAAATACCAAGTTTCTTATATAAAGGGATTATCTCAGAGTAAAAAATTGTTATCCATTGTATCACTAGAGGAACTACGTTGGCAAATATCCATGAGCACCACTTTTATTACCTTGTAAAACACTTCCGTTCCTCACCTACATTTTTACCGTTTTACCCTTTTACTTTTTTACCTTTTATTCTCACCTTCTCACCCTCTCACCTTCTCACCCTCGTTTTACCTTTTTACTTTTTTACTTTCAAAATTTCTTCCGTCTGTAATCCCCTGAAAGCCTTAATTGTGTATTAGGAAACAACATTATTAACAATCATTTTAAACAACAGACAATTATGGAAATCAGGAACATTTTAAGGACAGGTTACAAAGTATTGGTTGTGACCGTGACTTTAATCGAGGCCATTGACTTGAGCAAAAATCTTATTGGCAAGTGTAAAAACAAAAAGGCTACCACAGTATCTGACTCGGTAGCCGGAACAAACAGCGTTGAGAGTGCTTAAGGAAAAAGACCTCGACGTTCTGATTAATTTCCTTGAGGGGCTTGCTACGCTCTTGAAGGGGATAAAGAAATTACAGGGGGTAATCGTGAAACTATTGGAATCGCGAGAGCCTCCTTAGTTTTTCACCGTTTAAACAAAATCAAAATGAAAAAGAAGGACAAGACAACAACGAAATGCAGCATAATACCTATAAACAAGAGTGCTGCAAACCGACCGGACAACAAGGCTAAAACAATCAAAATGCCAAAAAGTTCGGTCCTTTATTTCTTCAACATCGGGTAAACAACAACTAAAAACACAAGAAAATGAAGACAAACAACAACGACCAACAGACGATAACCATGCCATTCGAGGGTGAGGTTATAACAAATGACGATGGAGCAAAAGGTAAAAGGCATCCCAACTTCATCGAGAGTAATACACAAGAAATATCGCTTGAAGAACTTACGGAGAGGAACATCATACCAACTTTCAGCGACAACAGTCTTACAATATCGCACCAGAATTTCATCGGAGCGGTTACAAAGGTGGCAAACAATGTATTCGGTGAGCTTACGCCAGTCGAATTAAGGGTTTCACATTCGATTATTGGCCGTATTCCATCTGCCCAGCACAAGAAAGCATACGAACTTACGGAAAAAGAGAAGACCGTATTCTACCAAAGGATGGCTTTCTGCTGTCACGTACTTAACCTTACAAGAACAATCAATGGTCAGGTAGTTCATCTTTGCATAGGCGGTGTCAGGGCATATAATGAGGACAAGCTATACAGCAGGAAATCGGCGATGAAGTTCAAGGTATTTGTTGGTTGGCAAGTCCGTGTATGCTCAAATTTAATGCTGACTTGTGACGGTTATTCGGGAACTATTGAATGTTTGACCGAGGCGGATATAATGCAGAAGACCTTTGAGCTGTTCGGTGGTTTCGAGCCTATGATGGATGATACATTACACCAGCTTGAAGGATTGAGGGCGACACCAATACCAGAGGAGCTGTTCTGTAAAATCATAGGGAGGATGAGGTTATACCAAGCATTGCCCATGAACGAACAGAGGAAACTACCGCCGCTTATTGTTGGAGATACGGCGGTAAACGCAATGGTAAGGAACTATGTTACCAACCCGGATTTCGGAATAACAAGCGGATACGACTTTACCTGCTGGAACCTGATGCAACTAGGAAATGAGGCGGTCAAACAAAGCTATATAGACAAGTGGCTTGAGAGGAACCAAAACTGCACCGATTTTGCGATAGGAATTCAGAAGGCGATAAATGGGGATGACACAGAGGGCTATTCCTGGTTCATAAGCTAAATCACTTACAAGAGGAGAGATACACAATCAATTAAAAGTAAACGTGTGTCCCTCCTTTTTTGTTTGGTTCAACTTAAATCAATAATAACTATAAAGCAAAACAATTATGACAAAAACAAGATTTGAAAGACCAGTATTACCGAAGGACGCGACAGAGGAAGATAGAAAGAAAGCAATGTTCGACGCCCTTTATTCACTCGACCTCTCGGATAAATTGGAACGACGGGAGAACGACAAATTGAGCTATTTATCTTGGGCAAATGCTTGGGCAGAATTCAAAAGAGCCTATCCAAACGCCGAATACAGGATAATAAAAGACCCGACAACCAACCTGCCTTATTTCAATGACCCGAACATAGGACTTATTGTTTATACTGAGGTTACGGCAGATGGACAGACTTATGAAATGTGGCTGCCTGTGATGGATGCAAAGAACAAGGCGATGAAGGAACAACCATACACCTACCAAGTTTATGACAGCTACAAGAAAACCTACATTGAAAAGACAGTACAGGCAACAACCATGTTCGATGTCAACAAGGCTATAATGAGGTGCCTGGTTAAAAACTTGGCCATGTTCGGGTTGGGGCTTTACGTTTATGCCGGAGAGGATTTGCACAATGAAGAGAACTTTGTGGCGGAGAACAATTTGCAAAAGAAACAAACAACAAGAAGGACAAAGATTACTACTCATTCACATACGACCACCACAACTCAACAATCAACTGACAAGTATTCGGGGATAAGGACTGCCCTTTCACTATGCAACGACAACACTTCCCTCATGAACCTTTACAGACAACATCAAAACGAGGTGGAGGGCAACGCTGAAATAAAGGCACTGTTCACCGAAAGGAAGAACCAGTTGAAGGCAGCATAAGTTGAGTGAAGAGTGAAAAGTGAAGAGTGAAGAATTCATTTGCACTGGAAATTAAAAATCAAACAACAAAATAACAATTAAAAATCAACGGCAATGAAAACGACAAGAATTGAATTGAAAGACAGCGGCGTTCTTTTCAATAAGGAGCGTCACGAATATTGGCTGGGAGATAAACAGCTATCTGGAATAACGGGAATGCTACAAAGGCAACTGTTCCCTGATGAGTTCGACAATGTACCCGAAGGAATGTTACAAGAAGCAGCAAGGTATGGTACTGAAATACATGAGAGTATAGAGCTTTTTGATTCAAGCTGGATAAACGACGGGACACAAGAGGTACAGGATTATATCAGTTTGTGCCAAGAAAACAACCTTGTACATGAAAGGTCTGAATACACGGTTACTGACGGGGAGAACTGGGCAAGCAACATAGACAAGGTTTACAGAAGCTCGGATGATACATTCTCTCTTGGCGACATCAAGACTTACGGAACTATGACATCGGAGAAGTTGGAAAAAGCGAGGTGGCAGTTATCAATCTACGCCTATTTCTTCAAGCTACAAAACAAGGGTGCAAAGATTGACAGACTCTTTATCCTCCATATCCGTAACAAGGCAAAGCAGGACGGAACATTTGACCATATATGCAACATCCTACCTATAGAGAGAATACCATCAGACATCTGCAAGGAGCTTCTTGATACGGACTTAATGGGAAAACAATTCGTAAATCCTTATTCCATCCCCGAAAAGTACAGGGAACAGGAGAACTACATCAGACAGCTAATCCAAACAAAGAACGAAACAGAGGCAAGACTAAGCGAAATCAAGTCCGAAATACTTGAAGACATGGAAAGTAAGGGAGTGAAAACATGGGATACTGGCACAATGCGGTTGACGAGAAAACTTCCGACTACAAGGCTATCGTTCAACGCCAATAAATTCAAGGCAGACCATCCGGAGCTTGACTACTCACCATACGAGAGGACTTCAAACGTTTCGGGCAGCTTGCTTATTGCTGTATAAGAAGAAAGACAAACACAACCCACTAATCAAGGGCGGGGCATTTCACTGAAAATAAAAGAACGGTGGAGTGTCCTGCCTTTTTTCGTTTTATCAAATTCAGGTTAAACCATTAAAAACAGAACGACTATGTTATACTACAATTTCGACGGATACGAAGGCTTCAACTGCCGCTTCGGAATAATCGAACATGACAACGGGAAGAAAACAAGAAGGAACAAGATTCTGCTCGACTTCATAAAGGACAGAAACTTACTAAGGAAAACAATACGAACCAGCAATTTCTCGCTTCTCAACATTTCCAACATGGCGGACCTCAAGAAAATAATGTTTGAGAAGATTATGGATTCAGGCGAGGATGATGGCTTACAATATGAAGTAAACCTGATTAACTATACCTTCCGTTCAGGCAAATATGAAACCGACAAGTACAACGGGATATGTGAAGACGGTGATTCAAGGTCTTGCAGGTACATAAACCATGCCAACGGTAATAAAGTGTTCAAGATGAAAGCCGGGAAGTTCATTCGCCATTTAATCATGGAAACCTCTTTCGGAAGGACATTACCGGAGAGCGTAATAATCTACCTACAGGAATGCTTTACACAGGACTGGCAGGCTTTCTCACTTTCAACCCAACCGAAAGAAAACCGTTTGTTCGTTGATGATAAATTCAATGATATTTATGACTCGGGTGAATGCGAGGGTGACTTCTATTCATGCATGACAGACAAAGGCTATCATTGTTTCTATCGCGACTCGGTTGACGCAAGTGCCGCCTATTTGAAGAACGAAGATGGAAAAATCATAGCGAGATGTGTAATCTTCAACAAGGTTTATGAGGAAGGAACGGATAAAATCTGGAGACTTGCAGAAAGACAGTACTCAACCAACCAGGACGACGTGTTGAAACGTGCCTTGGTGAACGCCCTGATAATTGGGGGCTACATTGACGGTTACAAGCAAGTTGGATATGACTGCCACCATTCAAGGAGCTTTGTTGACATATATGGTAATTCGTTGGAAGACAAGAAATTCTACATCGACTGCGACTTGGGTACTGAGGACACCCTTTCATACCAGGACTCCTTCAAGTGGTACGATATGTCGGAAGGAAGAGCATACAACTACGAGGTAAACGGCTACGACTACGAGCTTGACACCACCGACGGAAGTATTGACGGGTATGAGGAGAACGATGACGAAAGCTATGACGAATTCCATGAATGTTATGGTGACTTCGATACTACGATTGTAATGTACCACGGAAGGGAATACAGTTGCAGTGTTGACGACCTTGGAGAGTTTGTTTGGATAGACTCCGAGGAAATGTACTACCACGAGAGTGATGTTGACCGTTGTCCTTGGTGCGGCGAATGGTTTGTTAAGGATGACGGACATGAATCGGAAGTGACAGGTAGCTGCTATTGTTCGGAAGAATGCAAGGAGAAGGCGGAGGATTGTTATATCTCCGAGAATAAGCAAATGGAACTTAAGGTCGCATAACACTGAAAAGGGAGGAAACTGTGATGAAAAAACAACAAAACAAAAACATCATGGCTTCCTCCTTTAATCTCTCTTCAAGTTAAATCAAAATCAAATTCAACAACAAAACAAAAAACGTAAAAAATATGGATTTCAAATTATTAAAACAGCTTTATAAAATCCACTCAAAGTCAGGATACGAGGGCAAGATTATTTCCTTCGTCTGCAAGTGGATAAACAAAAACATACAAAACGTGAAGATAGACCTCGACTGGAACATGGGGAACATCTATATGACGAAGGGAACATCAGATACATATCCCTGTATGGTTGCTCATTTGGATCAGGTACAGAAATATCATCCTACAGACTTCACGGTAATTGAAACCAAGGACTTATTGTTTGGTTATAGTCCCAAAGAAAGGAGTTTTTGCGGTCTGGGTGCTGATGATAAAAACGGTGTATGGTTATGCCTTCAATGCCTCCAGAAATTTAACGAAATAAAAGTTGCATTCTTTGTAGGTGAGGAAGTTGGTTGCATCGGAAGCAGTAAGGCAAACATGGATTTCTTTAACGACTGCCGCTTTGTAATACAGCCGGACAGGAGGGGATGCTCAGACATTATAACTCATATCGGATTCATGGACATTTGCTCGGACGATTTCATAAAGGACATAACGCCTGAAAAGTTTGGCTATACACCGACCGACGGAATGATGACCGACGTGGAGCAACTGAAGGAAAACGGACTGAATGTTTCCTGCATCAATCTCTCTTGCGGCTATTATGAACCACATACCGATAACGAGTTTACCGACAAGAACGACCTGATGAAATGTTTGGACTTCATTGAGCACATAATCACACATTGCACCAAGGTATATCCTCATGAGCCGGGACAGATGAAAGGTTATGACTGCCAGTTGGTATGGTGGGAACAGTACGAGGAGATGTATGAACTGGTAAGGGATTCGCTTATTTCAGACCCAACATTGACACCTGCCGACCTTCATTCCTTTTATCATGAGGAATACCCCTTGCTCGGACTTGACGATTTTGCGATGATATGTGACGATGCGATGGCCGAACTCTATTATGAAAGGAATGAGGATGTCGCTTAATCGAATATCATGCTCTCTTATATCGCTGAATACCAACCATTTAACACGAAAAAATAATCAACAAACCAAAAGACGGCAAACGAGGCTCTAAAACATGGCCTATTGGAATGCAAAACAGGGTCTTTTACAAACTGATTGACGGTCTTTTATAATTCGGATGGTTTTCAGTGTAATCTTAATCAACAAAACATCAAATTCAAGACAACAAAAAACAAGACAACAAAGATTATGGACACGACAGGAAACAAGCCTTCAATGGCAAGATACATTTGGAGAATATTCCAACATAGTGCAATCCCTTTAAGTTGGGGTATATGCTTTGCTTCGGTCAGGACTTTAAGTAATGGCACGGAGTTTCATGTACAGGGATTCAAGATGACGGGTTATGTAAGAGTCGAGTATGATGAAGGTTCCGATACGTTCACAGTTACCCTTACTCCTGACGACAATCTCAAAAACAGAATTACAATAGAAAACGTTTATCTTGACAACCTCATTTCGGTAATAGACGAAAACGTGGAATATTGCGAAAATTATGAAACCAAGGTAAAACAATGGCTAAGGAAACAAGCGGTCTGATTATAGGATATTTGAGCTTTTACAAAATTACAGTTACAGGAGAAAAACAAATAAACGAAAAATCACATTCTGTAAAACTTCGATTTTTGGTAAATACTTGAATACCTGAAAGACAAAACTCTCTTATATGCAGGGATATGTGAAAACGGTAAATGTGACAAAAGACCGAAAATCACGTATCATTGTTTTTGTTATAACAGCAAGAAAAATCAATAAAACGACAACAGCAAAAATGATTAGATACCACTTTAACATTACAATCAACGGCGTAAGGCTGAATGTCAACGTAAACGCCAATAACCAGATGACTGCCTTCGGAAAGGTGAAAAGGCTCTATCCAATGGCGACGAATATCCACTTAACACATACGGAAAGAACATGGAACCAAGGTATGTTATAATCCTCGACTTCTGCATCGGTGCCTTGAACATTATCAGGCTGACCGACGAGGAAGTAAAAGAAGCCGAACAATACGACGACTTCGAGGAATATCTGTCAACGTTGGAGGACAAATACGGCTTCAAGTTAAATAATTGCCAGTGGATGACAACTGAGAACTTGAACGTTTACTGGTATGATAACGAACAGGAAGTAAGCCGGGAACAATTTTAAATATCACAAGGAAGGATGGCTCTAAACGGCTGTCCTTCTTTTATTTTTTCATGATATTTTTGTCATTTTTGGGAAAAAAAGTATCTTTGTACTGAAAAAACGGTCGACACTTACGACCAAAGTTTCAGTGATTGACGGATAAAACATTTTTATCATGATAATAAATAGAAACGATTACATAGAGAAGTTGCTTGCTAAACGTTGGAATGGCAAGGTAAAAATCATTACGGGGATAAGACGTTGTGGTAAGTCGTTCCTGCTTTCAACCCTTTACAAGAACCGGTTAATTGGGGAAGGCGTTGATGAAAATGATTTTATCGAAGTCGCCCTTGACAGAAAGTCTGACATGAAATACCGCAACCCTAATGTTTTGTACGACTATATTGTTGGACGTACAAGTGATACGGGAAGAAAATTCTATGTCTTCATCGATGAAATACAACTGTCGTATAAAGTGAAAAACGGTGATGTAGAAGAATCTTTGGTGCCGGAAGAGGACAGAGAGATGCTTTATACCACTTTTTACGACATATTGAACGACTTAATGGCACGTCCAAATCTCGACGTGTATGTTACTGGGTCAAACTCTAAAATGCTGTCGAAAGATATTGTTACGAACTTTCGTGACAGGGGGTCTGAAATAAAAGTTTATCCATTGTCATTTGCCGAGTATTTATCAGTGTCGGGGTTGGAAAAGGCGGATGCGTTTGAGGAATACTTGACTTATGGAGGAATGCCTTTGACCGTGCTTGAACATGACGGAAGCGAGAAACGTAAATATCTTCAGGGACTTTTTTCGAATGTATATATTAAGGATATTGTAGAGCTTTACAAACTTAAGGACGATAGCATATTGGGTGTATTGGTGGATGTTCTCTCATCATCCGTCGGTTCGTTGACAAATCCGAATAAGCTGGTAAATACTGCCGGTTCACTTATGGGAAAATCAATTTCATACAACACCGTTAAGAATTATCTTGACTACCTGGAGGACGCCTACCTTTTCCAAAGCGCCAAACGATGGAACGTGAAAGGGCGTAAATATTTCGACAACATCCAGAAGTATTACGCAATGGACTTGGGATTGAGGAATGCAAGGTTGAATTTCAGACAGCAGGAACGTTCACACTTGATGGAGAATATGATTTATAACGACTTAATCCGTAGGGGATATTCCGTTGATGTAGGAATTGTAGAGCTTACTCAGACAGTAGAAGGCAAGCGCAGGATGTCACAATACGAAATAGATTTTGTTGTCAACTTGGGAAGCAATAAGGTTTATATCCAGTCTGCATTGAATGTTGACACCCCCGAGAAAAAAGCACAGGAAACATTCTCGCTAAGGAACACCGGCGACTTCTTCAGGAAAATTGTAGTGTTGGACGGTAACAGCAAACTATGGACCGATGAAGATGGAGTAACGTATATTGGCGTAATACCATTCTTATTGGAGGATATTGTAAAGGAGGTAATCCAATGATATGAAAAGCTGCCATAAAGTGTTAACACTGAATGGGAAGGATGGCTCTAAACGGCTGTCTTTCTTTTATTTTTTGTCCTAAATAATTTAAATTAAGATGAAAAAATAATTGGATACGAATGTCCCCTTCTAAAATATATTGTTTACTTATTGCAATAACCACAAATGTAGTATATTACCACCTTATGTAAAGCAGTAAATACTAAAGAAATGGCAAATATTAAACGTATATTAATTTAGATGAATTGCTTACTTCATGGCAGGCATTATATGTCAAGCGAGTTCTCGTTCAACAGGAAGTCGTAAACGCTCATTGTAGTTATACCAGCTTCATTGCGGTGGACCATTATATCGTCACCGGTAACTATGATTCGTTTGAAGAAATCGTCCACTTTCATTAACGAAGCCTCTTCCTGTTCGACTTTCTCCCTTGTAGGCAAAGAATACGCCGACTGCACATAATAACGTTTGCTGCCGAGGTTGCATACAAAGTCTATTTCCAATTGCACACGTTGCTGTTTGCCTTCAGGGTTTATCGTCCTTGTGGGAACAACGCCTACGTCAACGTTAAAGCCACGCATCAGCAGTTCGTTGTATATGGCGTTCTCCATCAAGTGCGTTTTCTCAGTCTGGCGGAAGTTCAACCTTGCGTTCCTAAGCCCCAAGTCGCAGAAATAATACTTGAACGGCGTGTCAATATAACGTTTGCCTTTTATGTCATACCGTGTGGCTTTCTCTATCAGGAAGGCATCCTGGAGATAATCAAGGTATTTCTTTATCGTCGCACTGCTGATTTCCGTTTTCTTCACACTTTTAAACGTGTCTGCAAGTTTGTTCGGATTGGTGAGACAACTGACGTTCGACGAAATGATGTCAAGCAGCTCTTCAAGGTCATCATCCTTCCGTATGTTATATCTGTCTTTAATGTCACGAAGGTAGGTTTCGGTAAACAGCGACTTAAGGAATTGTGATTTTTGCGCTTCCGTGGTATAGTCGAATATCTGTGGCAGGCCGCCGAATGTCATATATTCATCAAGTCCTTTCTGCACAGTTCCTTCATAAACGGACATATACTCCTTGAACGACAGCGGATACATCCTTATTTCATGGCCTCTTCCCCTGAACTCGGTTATAACGTCCTTTGAAAGAAGTCTGGCATTGCTCCCGGTCACATAGATGTCAACATTGCTCCTCCGCAAAAAGCTGTTCAATACGTCGGCAAAATCATCGACCAATTGGATTTCGTCAAGAAGGAAATAGTGCATACCATTATCCATTATGCTTTTGTCAAGGTATTGATAAAGTTCATCCGGATTACGGAGTTTCCTGTTTTGGAAGCTATCAAGATCCACCTTTATGATATGAGACACGTCAACACCAATATTGAGCAGGTTATTATAAAACAGGTTGAACAACAGGTAAGACTTGCCGCACCTTCTTATACCAGTGATTATCTTAACGAAGCCGGTATGCCTCATTGCCTCCAATTCTGAGAGGTATCTATCGCGTTTTATTTCCATGCTATTTCAGATTTGTGACTATATTGCCGGATATTTGCAGTACAAAGATACTCCAATTTTTCCAAAGAGCCAAACGTCTATTTCATATTTGTGGCATCTTGTCCATATTTATAAAATAAAAATCGGAAGTGCTTAAAATATGGCTAAATAATCGTTAATGGCCAAAAAGCAACGGATGAAATGTCAGCAAATCTTGCTTAATATTACACGGAGGATGGATCTAAACGGCTGTCTTTCTTATATTTTTCATGATGAGATTAGAAAATCAATAATTTGTTTAATATCAAAATGATTTTTGATGGGTTGCAACGAAAAAAAATGGCCAGTTAGGGTCTTTGTCTATGCAGGGGAAAAGAAAAATAGGAACAACTACGTAACGGATTTTTGACAGAGGTTATGCTATTATTTTTGAAGATATGGTAGTGTGGATTAACAGTCTGCTTCCCATCGACGAAGAGATTAGGCAAACATTAAGAACGGAGGTACGTATGTATCCTGAAATGGCAATTAGGGAGTTGACTGTTAATATGCTCATTCATCAGGGTTTTGCAGAACAAGGATTCCCGATGGTAGAAATATATTCGGATAGGATTGAAATCTCCAATCTTGGGCTGCCCCTTATAAGTGTAGAACACTTTATTGACGAATATCAATCAAGGAACGATTCTTTGGCTGATATTATGAGAAGAATGGGAAGATGCGAGGAGATAGGCAGCGGTATGGACACGACTATCTTTAGTATCGAACTTTACCAATTGCCCACATTGCGTTTTCAAGTCCAAGAAAACAGGACAACAGTTACCAGCTTTTCATACAGGAAGTTCGCTGAGATAGATAAGGGAGAGCGTATCAGGGCTTGTTACCAACATGCGTGCCTGAGATATGCCTCAAATGAGAAAATGAACAATCAATCATTGAGAACTAGACTCGGTATTGAGGACAGGAATTATCCAATAGCTTCACGAATTATAAAAGATACATTGGAGGCAAAATTAATAAAAGAGGAAAGCCTAAATGGAGCATAGCGGTATAACTATATTCCTTAATTTGGCATAAAGAAACAGTGTAACTGGCATGTAACTGATATGTAACTGGGAAAGCATGCGTGCATTATAAGTTTTTGATAATCAGTGCGTAAATTTTGCAAAGTCATGTAGCTGGCATGTAACTGAGAGGTGTGGATACCACAAATAAATAAAACTTTACCTGACATTTGCTATATCAATGATCTTGTACTATTGGAATGTTGTCACGGTGTTTTCCATCGTGGTTTTGCGTTATAGGTGATGGAGTTGGCTTTTACTCTGAGATAGTTCTTATCTTCGTCTTTCCAAGTTTTTTGTTAATTAGAAGAGAAAACATTTTTAAACCCAGAGGCAATATTCAACAATCACAGAAAACAATCTATATTCTTTACATTCAATAGGAGTGTTAATCTGGAAAGATTTTTGTATGATTAAAAACAAATAATTATATTTGCATATAAGTTACCAGAATAAGCGGATGAATAAATCCGTTCATTATATTTCTAATTTTGTTTATAAAATTAAATTAACTATCCATGAAAATCGAAAGTGCATTAGATATAATATCCAGAGGCCTTGTCGAAGATTCTTCAAACTTGGACAAAGGTTTCCTGTTGTTAAACGCTTTTGTCAAATACCAAAATTCAAAGTTGTCGAAAAATTTGGATGAAACATATAAGCACTTTTTGGATTATGTCCTGTTTGTTGAAGGACTGCAATATCCTTTCTTTTACTGCCTTAATCGTGTCTTATCTAACTCGGAGACCATTGGCAAACTGTGTACCTACATTATAAACTTGCAATGCAAGTATGACAAGCGTTTGAATGCAAAAGAAGCATATCAATTATTACTACACATAAACAATGATTTTTATGGTAGTGAAGACAATGATTTGGCAAGAAGCATATTGGATGCATTTAATTTGCCTGATAAAGTTTATTCTCCTGCAACGGTCGCATTAAGCAATAAAAATATAGACTCATTTATAGAGGCTTTTGGCAATGAAGATTGCACTGAAATGATGAAATCATTATGGGTTCTTAAATTTATGCTATATGGTACGGCTTCATTGGAAGATGATGAGAAACTTTATAATTCCGTATGGTTCAACAACCAAACTTATGACATTTTTTTCTTATCAGACTATGATGTCGTTGGTAATACAAAAGATAAGGATACAATAATAAACATGATGAAAATATTTGTATCCACAAATTATTCTGCAGAGATCTCTCGTTATAAACCAATACCAGCGATATATAACGAAAAACAATATAAATTAAATTCACTATCACTTGATAATACAAGCTTGATTCTCAACAGCTATTTAGAACGTTACATAAAAAATATAAGAACTTCTTCTGATGAATCATTTGAGCATGATTGTAAAAATGATGGCAATTATTTAATATTAAATTCCTTGAAGGAGCATAAGGATGTATTAAAAAAAGATTTTGACAAGAATTTTTTTGACACGTTAGAATCAAAATTAAGCAATTATTATTTGGCGACAAATAAACCGTTCAAATATTACATCGAATTGTATCTTGCGAAAATATCGTTTTCTTACAATATGGTTAAAAATGCCCTGCCTGATGACGGTAGTAAGTTTTTGATTAAACAAATAGACCGCTTCCCTGATTTAAAAAAATGGATAATTGGCCCTGATTCATTTTTTGATGTTTATTTTACACGCCTATTCCCGGTTAAAGAGAAGGCAATCATACAAAATAAAAAGCAAAATAGCAAAGCCAATATTATAGACAATTCCCTGCAAGAACAATTTGATGGTAAATGTAGTGGAATAACGATATTTTGTCCAGGACAAGGAGATCAGGCCTATATTCTTTTACTTAAATATTTATATTCATTTTTAACAGGGCAGTTTGCATTCAAAGATCCAAAACTAACTAGTGATGAAGCCAAAAATATGAAACTCGATTTAGGCAATAAAACTGAATACATAAACGCAAAAAAATGTTCAGAAGAAGATTTTATCTATATATTATGTGGCAAAAAGGACAAAGGGTCTATAAGCAAAAATCCGATAATTGAATGGATAAACACACAAATATCTATGGCGGCTTTCTTTTATGCTTGTTGCGCAAAGGATGAAGTTTATGCAGAAGAGATGGTATTATCTCCTGACCCAGGATTACATAAAAACTGCTATAGTTATAACGGTAAAGAGATAAAACTTTCAATAAAAAAAGAGCTAAAGGGTATTGAGAGATATTATAAGTCATGGAAAGCCGTAATAAGACTATGCAATGCAGAAGCAAAAAGATCATAGAAAATCTCCGCTGCAAAGAGACGAAATCTTTTGCTTACAGTTAAAGTGTATCGACTACATAAGACGGTTCATATTCAAACTCGCCATCCAAACGCCTGAGTTTGCCATGTTTTATCAAGTGGAAAAAACTACAGCCCCATGTGATTAAAAAATCAACTGACCCCAAAAAGACGCCAAAAAGACGCCAATTTTAGCAAAAGAAAAATGCTAAATAATTGAAATTCAACTACTTAGCACTTTTTACAGTGACCCCGTTGGGATTCAAACCCAAGACCTTCAGAACCGGAATCTGACGCTCTATTCAGCTAAGCTACGGGGCCGTAAACGTGGTTTCACGGCGCAGAAAGGCCGCGAACCGAATGCAAAGGTAATATATTTTTCCGACATACAAGGCTTTTCAGCGGCGAAAGTGGATATTGGTAGTTAAAGTATTTAAATAAAAGAATACGAGCAAATGTTGCCTTTATTTATAATAATTGTGTATTTTTGCATCCGTTATAATACTATTTAGCCTAAAAATTCGGTAAAATGATAACATTCATTATCAGTTTGGCAGCCCTTATTGTGGGCTATTTCGTCTACGGACGGGTGGTGGAACGCATTTTCGCTCCCGACGACCGTCCCACCCCTGCGGTAAGCATGGCCGACGGCGTGGACTACGTCGTACTGCCGGGATGGAAGATTTTTATGATTCAGTTCCTCAACATCGCGGGCACTGGCCCCATCTTCGGCGCTATCATGGGTGCCAAGTTCGGCCCTTCGGCCTACCTGTGGATTGTCTTGGGGTGCATCTTCGCCGGTGCCGTGCACGACTATCTTAGCGGCATGCTGTCGGTGCGCCACGGCGGAGCGGGCCTGCCCGAGCTTGTAGGCATATACCTCGGAGGGCGCACAAAGAAGGTGATGCTCGTATTCTCGGTGTTCCTCCTGCTCATGGTCGGGGCGGTGTTCGTGTACAGTCCGGCGCTCATCCTGGGCGACCTTTGCGGCGATTCGCTCACATGGGTGTATGTATGGTGCATAATAATCTTCGTGTATTACTTCCTCGCCACGATGCTGCCAATCGACAAAATCATAGGCAAAATCTATCCGTTCTTCGCCATAGCCATGCTGTTCATGGCCATTGCGCTCATGGCGGTGCTGTTCGTAAAGTGGCCGCAGCTGCCCGAGCTGACCGACGGCCTTAAGAACATGAGCCCCAAGTCGGGCACAATCTTCCCCTGCCTGTTCATCACCATAGCCTGCGGAGCTATCAGCGGCTTCCACGCAACGCAAAGTCCGCTCATGGCGCGGTGCATGAAGAGCGAGCGGCAGGGCCGGCCTCTGTTCTACGGCGCGATGATAACCGAGGGCGTAGTAGCCCTCATCTGGGCAACCGTTTCGTCGTATTTCTTCTACGGAGGGGCGGCCGCCGAGCTTGGCGTAGCAGCCAACCTGCAAGCCCCTGAGGTGGTAACCACCGTGTCGGCAGGATGGCTCGGGGCGTTCGGCGGAGCGTTGGCCATACTTGGAGTTGTGGCCGCGCCCATCACGAGCGGCGACACCGCGCTGCGCAGCGCACGCCTCATCATAGCCGAGTTCCTGCACATGGAGCAGCACTCCATACGCCGCCGCATATACATCTGTATCCCGGTGTTCGCCGTTACGCTTGGTCTGCTATGGTTCAACATAGCCGACGAGAACGGCTTTAACGTAATCTGGAACTACTTTGGCTGGGCCAACCAAACGCTGGCCGTGTTCACCCTGTGGGCCGTAACGGTCTACCTTGTGCGCAAGGGCAAGGTATATTGGATAACGCTGCTGCCCGCCATGTTCATGACCGCCGTCTGTACGGCGTTCCTCCTGACGTCAGACACAGCCTTCGGGCTGCCCGTCATAGTAGGCAACGTTGCCGCAACGATAGTATTCCTGCTGTCGTTCGTACTTTTCTTCGTGTGGAAAAGCAACAGGAAAAGCGTAGAGAATTAAAAGTTAAGAGTTAAGAATTAAGAAAATATGCTTTGCTATAAGAACAACTAAGCATATTTTCTTAATTCTTAACTCTTAATTCTTAATTCACCAATAATAGATTCTTAACTCTTAATTTTTTAAAGCCTTTCAAGCTGAACGGTGAAGTGGCGCATGAGCGGAGCTTCCCATGTGATGCGCACTCCGCGCGTGATTTCCTCGCGGCGGTCGTACACATTCTTTAGCGCTGCTGCTATTACGGCCATGTGGTTGTCTGTATATACGCGGCGCGGAATGGCAAGGCGCAGCAGGTCAAGCCCTGTAAAGCGGTTCTCACGGGTAACGGGGTCACGGTCGGCGAGCAGGTATCCTATTTCACATCCGCGTATTCCGGCCTCGAGGTAAAGCTCGATGGTGAGCGTCTGGGCGGGAAACTCCTCCTTGGGAACGCGCGTGAGCACCTTCGGAGCGTCAACGAATATGGCGTGGCCGCCGGCCGGACGCTGGTAAGGAATGCCGTACTCGTCGAGCAGACGGGCAAGATACTGCACCTGACGGATGCGCGTCTCAAGGTTGTCAAACTCCGTATTCTCGTCAAGTCCGATGGCAAGCGCGTTCATGTCGCGCCCGTTCATGCCGCCGTAAGTAAGATAACCCTCGAACTGAACACAGTAGCCCTTGGCCCCTTCGTACCACTCCTGCTTGTTGGTAGCAATAAAACCGCCCATATTGACAATGCCGTCTTTCTTGGCACTCATGGTCATTCCGTCGGCCAGCGAGAACATCTCTCGCACTATTTCCTTTATAGTCTTGTCGGCGTAGCCCTTCTCGCGCGTCTTGATAAAGTACGCGTTTTCGGCGAAGCGTGCCGAGTCGAATATTACGGGCTTGCCGTATTTGTCGGCTACGGCGCGCACCTGGCGCAGGTTCTCCATTGACACGGGCTGCCCTCCGGCGGTGTTGTTAGTGATAGTTACGATGATGAAGGGTATGCGGTCGGCATGTTCCTTCAGCGCATTCTCCAGCTTCACGGGGTCAACGTTGCCCTTGAAAGGTACTTCGAGTTGCGTGTCCTTGGCCTCGTCGACGGTGCAATCGAGCGCAACGGCCTTCCTGCCCTCGATGTGTCCCTTCGTAGTGTCAAAGTGGGAGTTGCCGGGCACGATGTCGCCTGCATGCACAAGATACGAGAAGAGCACGTTCTCGGCGGCGCGTCCCTGATGGGTGGGTATTACGTAGTCAAAACCGGTGATGCGCTTGATGGTGTCTTTGAGGAAGAAGAACGAGTCGGCGCCGGCGTAGCTCTCGTCGCCCGTCATTATGCCGGCCCACTGGCGGTCGCTCATCGCGCCCGTGCCCGAGTCGGTAAGCAGGTCGATGTACACCTGGTTGGCCTTAAGTTGGAACACGTTGTAGTGAGCCTCGCGTATCCACTGCTCGCGCTCCTGGCGCGTGCTCTTGCGGATTGGCTCTACCATCTTGATTTTCCAAGATTCTGCAAAAGGTAAATCCATAGGTTTAAGGTTTTTAGTTTACACGATGCAAATATACGACATATTGTCTCTCCAGCCAAGGGCACAGGCAGATTTTTAGCGCCGTTGCAACATAAAAAGCCGCATTTCGACCATAAAAGTGTGACAATATGTAATTTGGAACATGACACAAGCAACAACCTTCGGCATGCCGCAGGCCAACACCTTGCAGCCGCCGCCCATACGCGGCGTGGCAGGCCGTTTTCCAAAAGGCCGCCTTTTACGTTGCAAAAGGTGGCCTTTCGCCGTGTAAAAGACGGCCTTTTACAAGCTAAAACATGGCCTTTTGGAAAACAGGAAAACGGCACGGCTTTTGCCGTTGGCATTTTTCCATCTGTAAATTAAGTATAAAACAATGTGGAATAATCCAAATTCTTCACTTTATAATTAACGATTTCTTATACCAGAACTCGCATTTTCTCCGTATCTTTGCACCGCATTTCAAACAAACAAACTAATTATAGATTATGGCAAACAACCGTCCTTTGATAGCCCACCTGTGCCTTTTCATGGCGTGTGCGTTCTGGGGCTTGATGGCTCCTTTGGGCAAAGACGCGATGACCCACGGCTTTACGGGGATAGAGATGGTGACATTCCGCGTGGCCGGAGGAGCGGTGCTGTTCTGGCTCACGTCGCTGTTCACGCCTAAGGAGCACGTGCGCGGCAAGGATTTGGCCCTGCTCGCCGGCGCCGCCGTGCTGGGACTTGTAACCAACCAGTGCTGCTACACCATGGGGCTTAGCATCACGTCGCCCGTGAACGCCAGCATCGTAACCACGTCGATGCCCATCTTCGCCATGCTGCTGGCCTTCTTCATCCTGAAAGAACCTATCACCGCAAAGAAAGCCGGAGGCGTAGCCCTTGGCTGCGCGGGCGCGGTAATCCTCATCGCCACAAGCGCGGCGGCGGCCAGCAGCAAGGTGGGCGACCTGCGCGGCGACCTGCTCTGCCTCGGCGCACAGTTCTCCTTCGCGCTCTACCTGTCGCTCTTCAGCGGCCTGATACGCCGCTATTCGGTGATAACGGTCAACAAGTGGATGTTCACCTACGCAGCGGTGATGATAATACCGTTCACGTTCGGCGACGTGTCAAGCATCGACTACGCCGCCATTCCGCTGCGCACGTGGCTTGAGACGGGCTTCGTCGTCTTCTTCGGAACATACGTAAGCTACATCCTCATGATGGTAGGCCAGCACACGCTGCGCCCCACCGTGGTGAGCATATACAACTATGTGCAGCCCGTAGTGTCGGTCACGGTGAGCGTTCTGACAGGCATCGGCGTGTTCAAGCCTACCCAGGCGGCAGCCGTTGTGCTCGTGGCCGCAGGCGTATGGCTCGTAACCAAGTCGAAGTCAAGGCGCGACATGGAAAGTGAAAAGATGAAAAGTGAAAAGTGAAAAATACAAATGCCGGCAGGCGTTTGCGGATTATGAATTGTAAATTTTGCATTGCATGAATAATATATTGCCACAAATAGGCCGCACTCCGCTCGTGGAGCTTGGCCGCATATCACGCGCCGCAGGACTTGAAACGCCAATCATGGCGAAGGCGGAAATGCTCAACCCCGGCGGAAGCGTAAAGGACAGGGTGGCCCAGGCGATGGTCGAGGACGCCGAAGCAAGGGGCATCCTGCTTCCCGGAGCTACCATAATAGAGCCTACAAGCGGCAACACCGGCATCGGGCTTGCGCTCGTCTCCGCCGTAAAAGGCTACCATCTTATACTCACCATGCCCGAGACGATGAGCCTCGAGAGGCGCAAACTGCTCGCAGCCTACGGCGCGGAGGTGCGCCTTACGCCTGCGGCTGAAGGCATGGCGGGCGCTGTAGCCGAGGCCGGACGCCTGCGCGCGGCGGTCAAAGGCTCGGTGACGCTCGGACAGTTTGACAACCCGGCCAACCCACGATGCCACTACATGACGACCGGCAGGGAAATAATCGAGCAGACGGGCGGCATGGTCGACATATTCGTAGCATGTGTAGGCACCGGCGGAACGGTGTCGGGCACAGGGCGAAGGCTGAAGGAACACAACGGCGCTGTACGCATAGTGGCCGTTGAGCCGGCATCGTCGCCCCTGCTGTCTACGGGCAAAGCCGGGCCGCACAAAATCCAGGGAATAGGCGCGAACTTCGTTCCCAAGACATACGACGCAGCCGTGGTCGACGAAATTGTCACCGTAACCGACGACGAGGCCATGCGCACGGCGCGGCAGCTCGCGGCCACCGAAGGGCTGCTCGCAGGCATATCGTCGGGCGCGGCGGTGGCTGCGGCGGTGAAAATAGCCATGCGGCAGGAGAACAGGGGCAAGCGCATAGTGACCCTGTTGCCCGACACGGGCGAAAGATACCTGTCTACCGAACTGTTTGACAACAACCCTTAAAAACTATTCTGATATGATTTGCAAGATTTTTGCACTGCTCGCCGCGGTGCTGGCATGCTCCGCAGCGTCAGCACAGGACGGCACATGCAATGCCGCCTGCCAACATTCAGTCGTACAAGAGCAGGCCGCCTGCCACCCGTGGTACGGCAAACGCGTGGGCTTCATAGGCGACTCCATGACCGACCCGAAGAACAACCAGGCCGACATTCCGCGCAAATACTGGCACTACCTGCGGCAGATGCTCGCCATAGAGCCGTATGTCTACGGCAAGAGCGGCCGCCAGTGGGACGACGTGCCGCGGCAGGCCGGGCTGCTTGCCGCCGAACATGGCGACAGCGTTGACGCCGTGGTGGTGTTCATCGGGACAAACGACTTCAACGCAGGAGTGCCCTTGGGGCGGTGGTATGACGAAGCGGAAGGCACCGTGACGGCGGCCGTACACGGCGAAAAGAAGCAGTACAGGCGCAAAAGGCGCATTTACTCGATTGACGGAAACACGCTGAAGGGGCGCATAAACATAGCCTTGCAGAAGCTCAAGACGCTGTTCCCCGACAAGCAAATAGTGCTGCTAACGCCCATCCACCGCGCCGCCGCGGCCTTCGGCGACACCAACATACAGCCCGACGAGAGCTGGCAGAACCTGTGCGGCGAGTACTTTGACGCTTACGTGGACGCGGTGAAAGAGGCCGGCAACGTATGGGGCGTGCCAGTAATAGACCTCAACGCCGTAAGCGGTCTTAACCCCATGGTGACGGCGCAGCAGCATTTCTTCCACGACAAGGCCACCGACCTGCTTCATCCCGGCGACAAGGGACAGCTTCGTCTGGCGCAGACACTCGTCCGCCAGCTGTACAGCCTGCCTGTGTTCTGAAGCCACGCGCCAAGTGCCTGACTATCAGGCCCATTGCAAAAGGCCGTCTTTCACACCGCAAAAGGTGGCCTTTTGGCGTGCGATTGACGGCCTTTTGCAAGCTGAAAGACGGCATATCAGGATTCACCACAACCTGATAGAACAGATTGCAACTACGGCTATTGTAACCATCCGTCATTTTTTTGACGGACACAAACAGAAACATGATAAAAGTTTATGTCCAGAATAGACGATGAACGCCGCACCGTAAGGCTCATGATACGCCTGTATTGCCGCCGTAAGGAGGGCAACCGCCGTCTTTGCGACGGATGCAGGACCTTGGCGGAATATGCCGAAGAGAGGCTGTCAAGATGCCGCTTCGGCGAGGGCAAGCCTACATGCAGGCTATGCAAAGTGCATTGCTACCGCACGGACATGCGGCTGAAGATGAAAGAAATCATGCGCTACTCGGGGCCGCGCATGATTTTGTACCACCCCGTGATTGCCATGAGGCATCTTGTCAGGGAAATGTTGAAAAGGTAAAAAGGTGGAAAGGACGGCCTTCTCACCTCTCTGTTATCCAGTCGCGGCACTTCTCCATTAGCCATTTCGGCGTACTCGTGGCACCGCATATGCCGACAGTCTCTACACCGGCGAGCCACGCGGGGTCGATTTCTTCAGGCCCTTCTATGAGGTGGCTGTTGCCGTTTACGCGCTGGCATTCGGCAAATAGCACGCGGCCGTTGCTGCTCTTGCGGCCGCAAACGAACAGTATGAGGTCGTGGCGCATAGCGAACGCGCTGATGGCCGGCATGCGGTTGGCTACCTGGCGGCAGATGGTGTCGAAGCTGCGGAACGTCGCTCCCGGAGCGATATGCTCCTGGATGTAGTCCGTTATGCGGTGGAATTCGTCGAGAGACTTCGTCGTCTGCGAATAAAGGTATATGTCCCGCGTGAAGTCTAACCGCTTCACGCCGTCAAGGTCGGCAACGACGACGGCGCGTCCGACCGTCTGCCCTACCAGTCCTAACACCTCGGCGTGTCCCGGTTTGCCGAAAATCACAATCTGCGCGTCTTTGTTCTCGTCGTATTTCCGCTTAATCCTGCGTTGCAGTTGCAACACAACGGGGCACGTGGCATCGATTATTTCAATGCCGTTGCGCTGCGCCAGGGCGTATGTCTCGGGCGGTTCGCCGTGGGCGCGGAGCAACACTTTCACGCCGTGCAGCCGCTCCATCTCGTCGTGATTGATGGTTACCAGCCCCAAGCGGCGCAGCCGTTCACACTCCATTCCGTTGTGCACGATGTCGCCGAGGCAGTAAAGCGTCTTGCCTGCGGCCAGCTCTTCCTCGGCCTTGCGTATGGCCGTGGTCACCCCGAAGCAAAAGCCGCTGCCGCTGTCAATCTCTATTTGCATTGTTGTTGGGAAGTTGAAGATGTAAAAGAAGTTATGGAAGCTAAAGCCGGACAATGTGATTTGCACAAGGCTTTAACTTCCATAACCCCGTTTGATGTTATAAATTCATATTGTTAAAATACTCGTCCAGCAGACCGTTTGCCGCCGCAAAACTTGTGCGCCGCCCTTCAAGCACGGAACGTTCGGCGTCTTCCAGACGTTGCTGGATGGCCGGATTGTTGTAGAAATGGTCGCGCAGGTGCTCGTTTATGGTCTCGTACATCCAGTATTTGCTTTGTTCGTTGCGCCTGTAAGAGAAGTAACCGTTGCCCTTCACGTAGTCAAAATACTCGTAAACCATGTCCCATACTTCTTTTATTCCTGTACCATAGAAACCGCTGTAACACAGGACCTTCGGCTGCCAGCCGCTCTCCGACGCAGGAAAGAAATGCAGGGCGTTGCGGAAGTTGCGTGCAGCCAAGTGGCAACGGTCAACGTTCTCGCCGTCACACTTGTTGATTACGATGCCGTCGGATATTTCCATGATGCCACGCTTGATGCCTTGCAGCTCGTCGCCGGTGCCTGCAAGCTGGATAAGCAGGAAGAAGTCAACCATCGAGTGACAGGCTGTCTCGCTCTGTCCTACGCCCACCGTCTCGACGAAAATCTTGTCGAAACCTGCCGCTTCACAAAGAATGATGGTCTCGCGGGTCTTCCGCGCCACTCCGCCAAGCGACCCTGCGGTGGGGCTGGGACGGATGAACGCGTCTTGACGCACTGACAACTTCTCCATACGGGTCTTGTCTCCGAGGATGCTGCCCTTGGAGCGTTCCGAGCTTGGGTCTATTGCAAGGACGGCGAGTTTGCCGCCTGTGCGGTCGAGAACGTGCAGCCCGAACTGGTCGATTGACGTGCTCTTGCCTGCTCCAGGCACACCGCTTATGCCGATGCGAACCGACCGTCCGCTGTGAGGCAGACACTTCTCGATTACCTCCTGAGCCTTGGCGTAGTGGTCGGGATTGACGCTTTCTATCAACGTTACAGCCTGGCTTAATACTGTAATGTTGCCTTTCAGTATGCCCTCGACCATCTCCCCTACCGGCATCTCGCGCCGCTTGAAGCGTCCGCGCTTCAGATACGGGTTGACAATTGACGGCTGCTGCACACCGGCGTTTACCGCCAGACCTTTGTATTCGTTGCTGTTTTCAGGATGTTCCATGACTTGACTGCTTTGTTCATTTGACGTTTACGTGTATGACTACTTTCGACTTGTTGGGGTCGTTGGTAATCATCAGCACGCGCGGCTTGCTCCTTGCGTTCTTGAGTTGCTTGCGGTAAGCCGTTATTTTGAGTTTGGCCGACTCGCCCGGGTCGAGCCTCGACTTGTTCAGACGCACCTTCAGGCCAGTTGTGAACATCTGCATCGAGCTGATGGTGAGCCTGCTGCGCCCTTGGTTTTCTATTATTATTGTGCCGCTCTTGCTGTCTTTGCCTTCAAAAGAACCAAGGTCAAGCGTCTCGGCGGACAGCTTCATGACCGGAGCATTGCGCCTTTGCGTCTCTGACATGTTCCTGAATTCGGGCAGGAGAACGGCCGAAACGGATATTTCCTTGTCGTCGCCGACCTTGTCGCCGGGGAACATTCCGAGATAGACCGACGACTGCGTAAGGCCGTAGCTGCGCAGCTTCGCCGAGTTAAGGGTTATTGTCGCCACTCCCGTCCGCCCCGGGGCGATGGTCTCGGGCGACACCGACGCGCTAAGGTAATTGGGCAAATGCATCACCACGGGGGTAACACTCTCGCTGCCGCTGTTGATGATATGGATTTTCTCGACTGGCGTTTCGCCGAGGTTCACATCGTCAAACTCGATGTTGTTCTTGTCCGTGCGCACGCTGCCGAGCGTATAGTCGTAGACACCTGAATAGTCGGTCAGATGGTCTACGACGACCCCTTTCATCGTAAGGTACAAAGGTTTGTCTGAAGCGTTGCTGTAAATGGCCGCCTCCTTGTAGAAATGTCCCATCTGGCGGGCGTCGAACGTCACCTCCACCGTGAAGTTGTCGCCCTTCGCAATGGTGCCTTTGGGATAGTCGGCCACAACGCAGTCGCAACTCGTCCGCACGGTGTCAATCACCAGTTCGCTGCCTTTGTTGCGCAGTTCGAACTTCGCCGTTACGGGGGTTTCATACATTACGTTGCCGCAATCGACAACTTCCTGCTTGACCGAGATGCGCTGTGCCGACACGTCGAGAGACAAGGCGGCCAACACTATGGGCAGTATTGTTTTCTTGTTCATTGTCCTTTTGGTCTTGTTTTATTTTACTTCAATCGACATGGAAGCCGCCCTTGCCGAATATTCGGGCGCGTATGCGCATTGCGCGGTACACGTACCTGTTTCGTAACGGCCTGCGCGGTCGATGTAATACTCAGTCTCTATGACGTGCTTGCCCTTGCTCATGCGGTCGAAGTAGTAATTTGTGGCGTTGTCCTTCGGCGCGCAGTAGTAGCCCGAACGGTAGCCGCTAAGCTGGCGTACAGGCTCCATGCAGGCCGCGCGCTTGTCTTTCACCTGCACATAGTCATAGTCGCGGTCGGCCTGGATGGTGATGCGCACGGTAACACGGTCGCCTACCTTCAGGGCCTTTGCAGGCTTGCCGTCAGCGTCGAGGATTTCCCTCGTAATGCGAAAGGCCGTAGATTGGCTTTCAATTGACGACGTTTTGCACAGCGATTGACCGTATATTGCACCCCAAGAGGTGCCCTTTGACAACTTATTGACTGTCAACGCCTTACCGCCTTCATATTCTTCCGCCATCTTGACGTAGCCAAGCCCGGCCGTAGCCTGCGGCGTTTCGAGCGGCTTGCCGTCGATGGCGAGCGCGGTTTCCGCCTTGCTTTCAAGTGCCGACATGTTGCCGTTGAGGAACGCGTAGACGGCGTTGACATTGTTGAACGGCGTGCCCCATTCCTGCACGCGCTTCTGCATGAGCAGCCAACGCTTCATGCCCTCGATGCTTGCAGCGTAGCCCTGCGCGTCGACCAGCGTCATGGCCTCGATGGCTGCGACCTGTGTGGGTATGCCGTAGTCGAACCAGCTGTAGCCCGTGCGCGGCGAATCATAGTAGCGTCCCATCTCTTCCGTCTCCACGGTGTACTCGTCAAGGCTCTTGATGTACTCTTCGGCGAGTGTCGTTTCGCCGCGTTTCGCCAGCACGACGGCCATCAGTGCCTTGTAATACAGGTTCAATACGGTGTTGTTCTTCTTCAGGCTTTCCAGCAGATAGTCGGCCGCCTCGCTTTCCTTCGGCGAAAGCTGCCTGCCGTCCAAGGCGTTGATGTACAGATAATGTATGGAGTTGTTGACGAAAACGTATGGCGTAGCGCCCTTGTCCTCGTTCTTCTTTATTTCCTCGTATTCCTCGACTACCCTGTTGCCGAGGAACTTCATCGCGGCATTGAGCATCTTCCTTGTGTCCTTCTGCTTGCCCGTCATCTTGTCAAGGCGTACAAGCGTCTCTGCAACTGTTGTCGTAACCGGAACTGAACCGAACTTCATTCCAGGCCACCAGCACCACGAACCGTCCTCCGTGCTTTGCAGCTTGCGCAGCTTTTCAAGCGTTGTCGAGAGGTTGTTGGCCAGCGTCGAACTGTCGAAATAGTTGGCAAGCATCTGCTTCTGGTCGCTTTCGCGGTCGGCATCGGCCACCCACGGAGTCTCGTCGAGCACAATGTTCTTCAGCTCCTGGTTCTTTTCCAGGCGGCTCTTCAGGCTCTCCTGCCCTGCCTCGCGCTTCCACTGCTCGAAGACGGAGCGTATCCTGGGCGACTGTTGCATAAGGTATGCGCTTATGCTGTTGGCATAATAAGCTGTGGCAAGGCTTATAGCGTTGTCCTCGCGCGCGTTGTTTATATAAGGTAGAGCCTGTATTGTGAGCCATGCCGGGTTGTTGGTGTACTCCACGGTCAGCTTTTCGTCACGTCCGCCGTCGGGGAACAGCTGCTTCAAATCGATGGTCTTCACGCCCGGCTCGTGCTGAGTGAATGGCACGGTGTTGGTTACAAGCTCCGCGTCGGGCAGGATTGGCAGGTAATGTTGCTCTCCGTCGCTGAAGTCCTTGCCCTCGGCGAAGATGCGGCAGACGAGCAACGAGCGGTTTGCATCAGGCCGGTAGTTGAACGATACGCTGCAAGTAGAGTCGGCATTTACCTCGAACTTCTGCTTTACTTCCAGCACAACCTTCTCCGTTTCAGGGTCAACCATCTGCATTATGGCCGTTCCCTTGACGGCGTTCTCTGACGTGTTGGATATTCGTGCGGCGATTGTCGCCTGGTCGCCGACGCGTACAAAGCGCGGCATGTTCGGCTGTACCATCACTTTCTTGCTGGCAACGGCCTTGCCGTAGAGCATTCCGTTGTTCATGTCCTTGTCGTGTGCAAGTCCCATGAAGCGCCATGTCGTCACGCTTTCGGGCAGGGTAAACTTCACCGAAACATTGCCCGTGCTGCCCGTCTGAAGGGCAGGATAGAAGAAAGCGGTCTCATTCAGGTTCTCGCGCAGCTGCACATTGGCAGCCTCTTCACCGTCAGCATCGCCGCCTGCGGCATCGCTTACAACAACATTTTCGCTCAATTCCAAAGGCGCACCGATGTTAAGTCCGCCAATACGGGTTCCTGATTCCGTTGCAGAATCTTTCTTTACAACCGGTGCCGTGCTCTTTACCGTTGCGCCCTTTACCGCTTTCCTAAGTGCCACACCTCTCGTCGGGCCATTTGAAATCTCTTCGACGGCAACAACAACGTTGCCGTTTGTATAGCTGAATGAAGGAGTAACGGCGAGATAACCAAAGTCGAGCGCAGGCACGTTGGCCAGCTTCAGCTCCATGCTTCTGGTGAGAGCAATCCGGTAATAATCAGGAACTGACCAAAAAGCGTAAGGCAACGAGATATACATATACGACGGGAACGACCACGAGAAGGGTGCCAACTGGTCGAGCGAATAGTCGTACATCGTGGCGAGAAGCTGCGCGTCGGCCGGTGTTCCGTCATGTTTCGTTATGTTGAGCGTCCACTCTTCCTGCTGTCCCGGTGTCAAGCGGTCGCGGAAAGTGCCCCATTTCACGATGAGACGCTTGTCGGGCAGCGGCCTGCGTATGCCTACATTGTGGAAGTAAGCCTCGCCGTCCTTCACCCAAATCAAGTTTATTCGCAGACCGTCGCCATACTCTTCCTTGTACGTCAGCTTGTGTGTTGCCACCTCGCCGTCAAGCTCCAGCGTGCCGCTCTTCAGCAGTTTGTCGCCCGAAATAACGGTGTAGAGCACGTGAACGTCGGCATCCGACGAGCCGAACTGCATGTAAACGGGACTTCCGTCACGCGGAAACTCGTCGCCGGAGATGTAGAACCAGTCGGGAGTCTTGACGCACGGCACGGTGTCTTCATAGCTGAACACCGTGAAATCGCGGCGTATGGTGTCGTTGCCGCATATAGCCGTGAGCGTATGTTTGCCCGACTTGAGCTGTGCCGCGGTGTTCCATGTAATGCCGGTGGCAGTGTTCGCCTTGGCGGTAAACGTTCCGTCAATGCCGCTTACGGTGTAAGTCACGTCGCCGGAGATGTCGTTTCCGGCGGAGTTGCGCAGCGTGAAGGTCACAGTTTTCAGGCTGTCGCGCAGCGTCTGTTCGGGGAAATCGCAGCCAAAGGCCGTCGACTTGCTGCCAAGAGGCAACGACAGCTGCCCCTCGTGGCTCTCACCGGCAACGTCGGTAACGTCCGCCTCGGCTATGATGTTGTAGAAACGGGCAATGCGCTTGTACACGTCGAGGGTGACGCCGCAGCCTTCTTCCCATACAGGCAGCAGCATAGGCATCTTTATTTTGAACTCTCCGTTGCCGTCTGTAACGGCCTCTCCTTCGGCCAAGACAGTGTTGTCGGCCTCGTTAAGGTATATTCCAACGTAGTTGAAACGCCACCACAGGGCCTGCTTGCGGCGCACGGTGTACTTCACTTTCGCGCCCTGCACGGCCACACCAGAATATGCCTTTGCGCGACCGGTGACAGTCAGCGTGTCGCCGTCGGCGTACTCCTCATTCACCTTGTCGAACTCAACCTCGAACGTAGGACGCTTGTATTCCTCCACGCGGAACGTCGCAACGCCGCCCAGCTCGGTGTCGGTGCGGACGGTGAAGCTGCCTGTAAGTCCGCCTTGCGGCAGCGCGAAGTCGGTAGAAGCAGTGCCGTAAGCATCAGTGGTGACGGTCTTTTCGTCCACCACTTTGTAGTTGGCATCGCGCAAAGTCAGCTTGATGGATTTGCCGCTGACGGCCTTTTCGGTCAGCCCTTTCACCTTGCGGACTATCGCCGCAACGTGAACAGTCTGCCCGGGGCGGTATATTTTGCGGTCGGCAAAGAGCGAAGCAGTGGTGCGGTCGTTGTCGGCGTCATAAATACTGAAGTAGTTGTACGCGCTCATGTACGGCATTGCGTTGTCCGCATCGGTGCAGACGCGCATTTTAGAGTAATCCATATTAATGTAGTCGAGCACCGCTTCGCCGTCGGCACCGCACGTTACGGTGCGTTCATTGCCGCTGCGAGACTTTATGTAGAGCTTCGCCCCGGGCACGGGCTGCCCCGTAGTGCCGCTCAATGCGGCCACGCGCAGCTTGTTGCCGGGCAACTTCTGGTGGGCTATGTACATGTCGGTGACGTAAAGCAGACGGTAGTCGGGCTTCATGTTCTTATTGTCCGCCAGCACTTTTAGCAGGTAAACGCCTACGGGAAGGCCGTCAACGACGATGGAATCCTTTACGTTTTCATAAGCCTCATGCGCCGTATAGTTGCGCGTAATGGCCTTTTCCGTACCGCTTACGGCCAACGCCTTCAAGGCTTTCAGGTCTTTGCTGTTCTGCGGCGTGCGCTTTTCGCTGCCGTCAGTGTTGAGCCTTGTCAGGACGACGGCGAGCCTGTTGATGTTGCGCACGTCAAGTTTCACGGTGAAAGGCTTTTCCGGCAGCACCACGTTACGCTCCAAAGTGGCGCGGAACATGGGGTTTGTCAGCAGCTTCATGGCGTTGCGCAGCCTGTCCATGCGCGGCCATTCGCCCCAGCGCGAGAGGCTCTCGTTGATGAAGTTGACGCACTGTTCCACCGTTACGTCCTGGTAACCTTCATAAAAGACATACTTCTCCATAGCTACCTCCGCGCACGCGTCAAGGTCGCCGTAGAGACTGATGAGCGAGTCGAGCGAGGCAGCGTAGCGCGAGCCTTCTAACCTGCGCACGTATGTCTCGCCGCTCCGCTCGGCCTGTTGCCTTACCATGTCGAGGGCGGTGAGCAGCGTGGCGGTGCGGTTGGTGGTAGTAGCGTAATAGTCGTGCATGGCCTTGTATGCCTCGGCTGTGTAACCTATGAGGCTTAGCAGGTCGCCCCCGAAGAGGGCTGCGTCGCGCCCTTCCACTGCAAACGGGCTGTAGTCGCCGGCCTTCTTGGCGGCGAGCATGGCCGGGTTGGCCATCGCCTTGTCATAATATGTACGCGCGAGTGTGTCCGTTTCAGTGCCGCGCATCCACCGTTGTGCGCACGTCTTGCCGAGCGCGGCGTAGCATACGGCGGCCAGTGCCGGGTCGGTCTGCTCGAATGCGGCGGCCTTACGCTCCAGCCGCTTCATCTGCGGAGCGAGCGAGTCCTTCGATATTGTGCCCCAGGTGTACATCTCCTGCCACTCGGCCTTGAGCATCTGACCGTAGTTCTTCTCCTTTTCGGCCTTGGCCGATATGGTTTGCAGATGCTCGATTTGCGTCCGCGGCAAGTCCTTCTTTGCCGCTTCCTCAACCTTTTTCCATAGTTCTGTATATCCGTCGGCCATCATAGTTACGGGCATAAGCAGCGCAGCTGCGAGTAAAAAGAATACCGTTTTCTTCATGTCGTCAAATATTTTAATATGCAAACGGCATGCGCGCGGCCTGCATAAGGTGCGTGCATACCGTTTTACAAAGGTAGGCAAATAACCCAAAAGGGCAAAAGGATTTAATCTTTTTTAGTTACTTCTTCACCCTAAGCGTATCAAATCCCTCGCCGAAAACGCCGTGGCAGAAGGTCTGCGAGACGATGGCTTCGGGGTCGATGATTTTGATTGTCGAGAGTATTCCGTGCGACTCATACTTGCGCGCCAGCACGATGAGTATGTCGACGTCGCGCTTCGAGTACCAGCCTTTGCCCGGAATGACGGTCACGCCGCGGTGTATTTTGTTGTTAATCATGTCGGCTATCTGCTCGTATTTCTTCGAAATGATGATGAACTGCATGGTCTGGCGCGAGCCGTTGACCACGTAGTCGCACACGTAACTATATATTAAGGTGAAGGCGATGCCGTAGACAATCGGTTCCATGGCCTTGAAGATAAGGTAAGACGAGGCTATGATGCAGGTGTCTATGAGCTGGATGGCGCGTCCGAAGTTCATGTGGAAGTATTTGTTGAACATCGCAATGATGATGTCAGTACCGCCTGTGGAACCGTTGTGCGAAAAGACCAGGCCGAGGCCCGCACCGCTCAACACGCTACCTATTAGCAGGTGCATGAACTTGTCCTCGCCTGCCGTCACCAGGGGGAACGCCTCGAACACGGGCTGCAGCGCGCCAATCATGGCCGAGAGGATGGTTACGCCGATGATGGTGCGCACGGTGAACTGCTTGCTAAGCGTGCGGTAGGCTATGATTATCATTATGATGTTGATGCCCCAGATTGACAGTGCCGGGGGGATTTTGAACCCGTAGAACAGCAGGGCGGCAATACCCGAAGCGCCGCCCATGACGATTTGGTCGGGCAGGATGAACGCCGTGTAGCCGAACGAATACATCAATATGCCGACGCAGAGGAAGAACATGTCCTTCAGCGCCTGCTTCTTGAGTTTGATGTGGATGTGGGTGATTTCCGAAATCTTGTTCATAGCATTATCATTTATTGCTGCAAAGATAAGAAATTAATCATTGACGCGGCAGCTGTTGGCGTTAAAAAAATCGCCAAGTAACGGCAAATACTTTCATATTGGCATGAAAAGGCTGACACCCACCCCAGCCCTCCCAAAGGGATGAAGCTTGAACACCTGTCATCAATAAAAAGCGGGCAAGCCTTCAGCAAACGTTACTTTGTTCCGCCGGATTTGCAATCCGGCGGTTTCTAAGTGCGGATTTGCAATCCGCT
>OGGJ01000048.1_pt1 | contig 114321 bp, 111 predicted proteins | sample 1571071 | NCBI WGS metagenome assembly OGGJ01 (sample SAMEA2581954, study PRJEB24529) | metagenome | biome: Human gut stool | place: China | collected 2011
TTTCTTCGCAGTCTTATTTCTCACAGATCTTCCGTAAAAAGACCGGCATGACACCGCGCCAGTACCGGAGCCGGTATGCCCGGAAATAAAATTTTTTCTCCTACAGCCGGATCTTCTTCAGACGGTCCACTGCCTCTACGGTATTCTCGTAGCTTCCGAAAGCCGTCAGGCGGAAGTAATGCTCACCGCTTGGTCCGAATCCGGAGCCGGGGGTACCTACCACGTTGACATTCTCTAACAGATAATCGAAGAACTCCCAGCTGGTCATGCCGTTCGGCGCCTTCAGCCAGATATAGGGAGCGTTCACACCGCCGGATACGGTAAATCCCGCTTCTTTTAAGCCGTTCAGGATATAATGTGCGTTGTTCATGTAATAAGCAACCTGCTCCTTCAGCTGTGCCTTACCTGCCGCAGAATATACGGCTTCACCGGCACGCTGTACGATGTAGGGTGCTCCGTTGTATTTGGTGCCGTGTCTTCTCGCCCACAGTGCATGGAGACTGACATCCCCGCTCTTTAAATCCTTGGGGATCACGGTGAAGCCCAGACGCACTCCGGTAAAGCCGGCATTTTTGGAGAAGGAACGGAACTCGATGGCACAGGTTCTGGCCCCTTCACATTCATAGATACTATGAGGCACATCCGGCTCGGAAATATATGCTTCATAAGCCGCATCATACAGAATGACAGCTCCTACCTTATTCGCATAGTCCACCCACTCCTGCAGCTGCGCTTTGGTAATGGTGGCACCGGTAGGGTTGTTGGGGAAGCATAAATAGATCAGATCCGGTGTGGTCTTCGGTAGCTTGGGTGCGAATCCGTTCTCTGCCAGACAGGGCATATAGATCACATCACTCCAGGTCTCGGACTCCGGATCGTAAGTGCCGGTTCTGCCTGCCATGACATTGGAATCCACGTATACCGGGTATACCGGATCACATACCGCGATCTTATTGTCCAGGCTGAAGATCTCCTGAATATTGCCGCAGTCACATTTTGCTCCATCAGATACAAAGATCTCGTCCGGTGCAATATCGCAGCCTCTTGCCTTATAATCATTTTCGGCGATCGCATTGCGCAGGAACTCATAGCCAAGGTCGGGAGCGTAACCATGAAAAGTCTCCGCTTTTCCCATCTCATCCACCGCACCGTGCAGTGCATCAATGATGGCAGGTGCCAGAGGCTGCGTCACATCTCCGATTCCCAGACGGATGATCTTCTTATCCGGGTGTGCTGCGGAATACGCATTTACCTTTTTACCGATGGTGGAAAATAAATAGCTTCCGGGAAGTTTTAAATAGTTGTCGTTTACTTTAAACATAGTACATTCTCCTCTCTATTGTCCTTTTCTATATCAGTCGATGGAGTCCGGGTCGACTTCACCTTCAAATACGATCTTCGCAGGTCCTGTCATGTAGACCAGGTTCGCCTTCCGATCCCATCTGATGTGCAATTCACCGCCTAATAATTTAACCGTGATTTCATCGTCCGTCAAACCATTCAGCACGCACGCCACCGCCGTAGCGCAGCATCCGGTACCACAGGCCAGGGTCTCTCCGGTGCCTCTCTCCCAGACGCGCATGAATACATTTTTCCGGTCCAGGATCTCTACGAATTCCGTGTTCGTCCGGTTCGGGAAGCAGGAATGGTTCTCGAACTTCGGTCCGATCTTCTCAATGTCGAGATCCTTTACCCCGTTCATAAATACAATGGCATGGGGATTGCCCATGGAGACACAGGTCATACGGTATTCCTCGCCGTCCACCGTGATCGCCGCATCCACTACAGCAGGTCCCACCGAGGTCTGCTGTGTTGCTTCCGCTATCACCGGTACCTCCATAGGTGCCAGGACCGGCTGTCCCATGTTCACCTGTACCATAGTTACATGCCCTCTATCCGTGGCGGTCCTGCCTTCCACCGTGAGCTTTAAATATTTTATTTTACCGGCACTGACGATGGTAATGTCTTCCCGGTCCGTCAGTCCCTTATCATAGACGTATTTTGCCACGCAGCGGATACCGTTGCCACACATCTCCGAGCGGCTGCCGTCCGCATTGTACATCTCCATCTCGAAATCCGCTTCCTCTGCCGGATTAATGAAGATCACACCGTCTCCGCCGATGCCGAAATGCCTGTCACTTAACTTTCTTACGATCTCAGGCTTCTCCTGCGGTGAAAGCTTCTCCGTAAAGCCGTTGACATATACATAATCATTGCCACAGCCCTGCATTTTTGTAAATTTCATGTATTGCTGTTCCTCCTGTTGTTACTCTGTCATCATCGACAGCACCATCTGTGCCGTCTCCACCAGATTCGTCCCACTGTCCATACTGGTCTTCTGAAGATACCGGTGGGCTTCTTCTTCCGTCATATGATTTCTTGCCATCAAAAGCTCCTTGGCATCCTTAATTGCTTTTTCATCCGCTTCATTACGGGTCTTCGGCTGCATGTGCCGTTTTCTTCTGCGGCGCTCCACGCCTTCCACCATCAGGTTCACGGTATTGATCAGGTCCTGCACCTTTAACGGCATGGAGAGGCATACGATGCCGTTGCCGTAGCATTCGCTGATCAGATTCTGGGATGCCATCAGCAGCATCTCAAAGCCCTCCGGCAGATCCTCATGAAGTTCTGTATATATCATATCCGCCAGCTTATAACTGCAGATCACGATTCCGTCATTCAGTCCGTCCGCCTGGCTGATCGCCTGGGTACCCGTAGTACAGATACCCGTGACCTGGAAGCCGCTGCGGACCAGGATACTTTTGACTCCCTTGGCTTCTTCCAGCTTCGGCAGCACGACAATAATGTTCGTCATTCGCCCACCTCCTTTCTTCTGTGTTTTTACTCATTCATTACAAAAGAAAGGATTTTATCAATACTTATACAGATACTCCTGAATCTCCCATTCGGATACCTGGGAGCGGTACTCATGCCATTCCTTGCGCTTGGCATCGATGTATTTCCCGGCAATATGGTCGCCTAAGACATCCTGGATAAAGGTATCCTTCTCCAGTTCTTCCACTGCCTCCAGCAAAGTGCCCGGCAGCTGGTCGATGTTCAGCTCTTTCCGCTCTTTGGCGGTCAGTGCAAAAATGTTCGCATTGATGCTCTCGGGGGGCAGGATCTTCTCCCGGATGCCCTGTAAGCCGGCGCTTAAGCAGACTGCCAGCGTCAGATAAGGGTTTGCTGCGGAATCGGGGCTGCGCAGCTCGATACGGGTACCCTCTCCGTCCGCGGTAGCCGGAATACGGATCAGGGGGCTGCGGTTCGTTGTGCTCCATGCGATATAGACCGGTGCCTCGAAGCCGGGTACCAGACGCTTATAGGAATTCACCAGCGGATTCGTGATCGCTGCCATTCCTTTGATATGCTTCATGATACCACCGATGAAATAATAAGCTTCCTTACTCAGTCCGTTAGGATCGGATGCATCCTGGAAAATATTTTTACCGTCTTTCTGCAGAGACATATTGATGTGCATGCCGGAACCGTTGACGCCGAACTTCGGCTTCGGCATAAATGTGGCGTGCAGACCGTGGCGTCTTGCGATGGTACGCACCGCCATCTTGAACGTCATGATATTATCCGCAGTATGTAACGCTTCATCGTATTTGAAATCGATCTCATGCTGTGCCGGAGCCATCTCATGATGGGATGCCTCGATGACGAATCCCATATCCTCCAGGTTCATGACGATGTCACGACGGGCATTCTCACCGAAGTCCAACGGTCCGATGTCGAAATATCCGGCCTGTTCGTGGGTGTTGGTCGTAGGCATGGTATTTTCATCGGTATTGAACAGGAAAAATTCACATTCGGGACCTACCTCGAACGTATATCCCATATCCTCAGCCTGCTGCACCGCACGCTTCAGCACATAGCGGGGATCGCCTTCAAAAGGCTGGCCGTTGGGGCGATAGACATCACAGATCATACGCGCCACCTTGCCCTGCTGAGGTCTCCAGGGGAAAATCTCCAGCGTAGACAGATCCGGATACAGATACATATCGGATTCCTCGATCCGGGCAAATCCGTCGATGGCGGAGCCGTCGAACATGCATTTATTGTTCAGTACACGATCCAGCTGACTGGCTGTCACTGCAATATTTTTCAGATTGCCAAACAGATCCGTGAACTGCAGACGGATGAATTCCACATCCTCTTCTTCCACAAGACGGATGATATCTTCCTTGGTATAATTGTTCATCGTTACCCTCGTTTCTGCGCCGCCTGTCTGCTCCTTTTCCACGGGGCGGACGCATCCGTGAAAAATACTTACACTAACTATAGCAATGCCTGTTTTGTCTTGTCAATGCGAAGTTCTCCTCATTTACGGTACTACGTGGGAGGTCCTGCGCATACTATTTATAAAGATCATCCCATCATTCCAAGGAGACTTAAGAATGAGTGCAAATACAAAGATCGTCGTACTTCGCAGAAAAGAACTGCTCTATACCGGAATCTTCGCCGCGCTGGGGGTGTTGTTCGTCATATTACTGTTAATGCTGTTGCTGCCGGGCAAGGATACGGATGCCTCCTATGGGACACCGGATTCCCCTGACGGTACTGCTGCTGCCGAAATGCCGGACAATGTGGCGGATGTTTCCACCGGGGCCGTTGCCGATACCGGCAATACATATATCCCCGGAATCTATACCACGGAGCTGATCCTCGGCAATGAGACCGTCAATGTGGAAGTCATCGTGAGCGACCACGCTATCACATCCGTAAGCCTCGCAGATCCAAGCGAAACACTGACTACCATGTATCCACTGTTAGAGCCCACCGTGGAATCCCTGAATGACCAACTCTGTGAAATGCAGGATCCGGAGCAGGTCACCTATTCCGCAGAGACCAGATATACTTCGCTGGTGCTTCTGGAAGCGGTGAAGGCATCCCTGGAGAAGGCAAAGCCTAAGGCTACACCGGAAGCCACGGGCGCGCCGGATGCAACGAATGCACCGGCAGCCTCTCCGAACGTACCGAAAGCGGATATCAATCCTGCGGCATAAGGGACTCATGTGCCGTGCATAAAATTCAGGGCTGACGTAAAAAAGGGCGCATGCCTCCCGGCATGCACCCCATTGTGCGTTTTATTGTAATATTTTGTTTGCAACACTGGGTTTATTTTATACTATTTACAGAGGAGATGCAAGGGAAAATTACTTCTCTTTTTTCTCTTGCTTCTTTGCTCTTGCTGCTTTCAAAACATCAGCAAGATTATCGCCATTAAGCACTCCCGAATACTTTTCCTGAAATCCCACTAAAGTATCTTTATTTTCCTGCTCACTTTATACTCCAATATCCGCCTTTACTCGGGCCTTCATATTCGATTATTCCACTAGTCTTCAATTTATTTATTGAACGTTTAACCGTACTGAGTGAAACCTCTATCTGACTCGCCATTTCCTCTCGTGTTACATACTTATTCATTCGTATCAACTGCAAAATAGCATCCTCCACTGATGTCGCATTTTGGGGTTCATTTTGGGGTTCATTTTGGGGTTCACCTTGTTCCATTAAGAAATCCGGATGAATAGGTATCTCAACAGTAACTGCTCTTCTTTCATCATCCGTTTCAAATGTCGCTTTAGGAGAACCATTATCTCTAAGTTCCTCTTGTATAGTAGGAATTCCTGTAGATTTTCCTTCTGTCAAATCTAACTCCTTCAAAAATTCTCCCAATCGTTTGTTTCTATAATATCGAGATTTGAATCGTTCTCCCTCAGCAATTGTCTTTTGCGAGATTGAACGGTCAATACCTGGATAACTAATAATTCGAACACAATCTGGTTCAATCTCTATGATTATTGCCTGATAGGATTGATAATCACGATGATAAAAAGCATTGACCACAGCTTCCTCTAACGCCTGATACGGATAGCTGTACCGGCGAATGGCTTCCATCTGATAATCTACTTTCGTGACCTTTTCCTCAATCACCATGTCCTGTAGCTTTTCCATAGTTCTTTTAATCATTGTCGGCACAGAGCCTTTGATAACCGGCACTTCAATAAAATTATTTGGATTTTTAATGCTACCTTCCGGAAATTTTGTAATTTCAACCTGCGTATATGGAAAGAATTTGTCCAAATGCTCACAAAACATCATCAGTGCCGCATTAGATATACATATCTGCTCCGGTGGTCCTACAAGAAGCTGCATGTCTCCAAGCACTTCCATAACACCACGTTTTCCAATCTGCTTTGCCAGCTTGCTTTTGGTTGTATTGAGATGGTCCGTTAACAACGCAACCGATATGTCTGACTCTGTAGCCTCAAAATTAGGCCTCGTGTCAAACGGTGCGTAGTTTGTCATATTAATTAATTCTCGTTCCTGCTCCGCATTTGCACGAACCGAGCTTGTCGCATACCGTATATAGTAATAATACTTTTTATCCTTCTTAGCAGTAACATGCTCTGGTGCCTTATACGGTCTTTGCACTCCAGGTGTCACCCACAATACAACAACATTTTTCCCATCAACTTGTTCAATGATCACACGTGGAAAATATGCCGGAATCATTGTATTATTATAACCCAAAAGTTCCTTTTGTATGGTATCCAACTCATATTCTTCCAAACCCTTTACCGGGCGAACTGCAACACCGTTTTTCTCCTCGACACCAATCAAAACATATCCGCCACCAACATTGTCAAAATCATTGGCAAATGCACAAATGCTATGATAAATATCATCCGGATTCCACGATGCTTTAAATTCGATCCTATCAGATTCCACTCTTCGCTTATTTAATAAATCTTCTATGCTAAGCTCCAATTCCATTTACTTCACCACTTTCATAATTTAGGACTGCCCATCTCTTTCTCAGCATTCTCTCGTTTAATCCGATAATCCGAAAGCACTTTCAGTATTTCCGGGTCAGTTACATTGGATTCATAATCTGAAAAATCATTACTTTCAATTATTGGCTTAATTTGTTTCATCATTAACCATAATTTATCGTAACAAATCAATTTGCCCCTCCCAATAAGACGAAAAACACCAAATAATTCTACCACTTACCTTTTAGCAGTTTCAACAAAAGCTTTCGTTTTCCACTCAAAACACCTTCGTCGGAGAAAGCATTGCTTGCTGCTCTCTAACCTACGAAGATGCCGACAGCGGATATCAATCCTGCGGCGTAAGGGACTCAGGTACCGTGCATAAAATTCAGGGCTGACTCAAAAAAAGGCGCATGCCTCCCGGCATGCACCCCGTTGTGCGTTTTATTGTAATATTTTGTTTGCAACACTGGGGCTTTTTTATACTATTTATGGGGGAGATGCAAGGGAAAATTATTTCTCTTTTTCTCTTTTATCAGCAGATATTTCGCACCTCATTTTCTACAATATTAAATCGTATAAATTCCGGTATCGCATTTGCAAGTGCCTTTTCTTTTATACGTTCATCTCCCGTCGCTGCATATGCCACTTCAACACCTGCAGAAAAATATAATTTTTCAAGCTTCTGGGAGCGAATATCATTATAATTTGTACAAAGAGGTACATCGTTCATTCTGGACAAGTAATCAATCATAGCCAGCAGATACATAGCTTCTCTACACCATCTGCGCTCATAAAGCTTTCTTACTTCATCCGTCTCAAGTGTTTCGATAATAAAATCTATATCACCCATATCCTTTACGTGATGACAGGTATTACTCTTAAAAGTTTCAAACGAACATCTATAATCTTCATTATCTGCACTATTATTTTCCAATATTAAGTCTACCGTTACATTAAGCACCCTGGCGATTTTATGCAGAGTTCCGGCCGTGCATTTATCAAGGTCTGCTTTTCCATTACAGATATCAGTAATTGTTGTCATTGCAACTCCGCTTTCCTTGCTCAAGCGATACCTCGACATTTTTTCTTTTTCAAGTAAATCATTAATTATCATCTGCTTCCCTCCTATTTATTAATATATCGGTCAGCCGAACTACTGTCAATAATATTATTTACAATTGAGATATCTGAGAATTCCTTGCATCCACCATAGCTCTGATCACATCAAGTTCCGGTTGAATTGCCTCATGCTCTTTTCGGAATTCGTCATTCTTCATTTCCTCAGAAAGCATTTCATTTAAGGTTTTCATTCTCTGCCATCCTTCCTATAATGTCAAATATTATTTATCCTTTAGTATATGTTATATATGCCATATCGCCAACGAATCAATCTCACATTGCACGATATTTATTAAAAACAATTTATTCAAACTGATTTTAATAAAATTCTTCTGAATAAAATTTAACATGAACTCTTATGTTTTGCATTCTTTTTTCCATTTTTGACAAAATAAAAAACGCTTATACTATGAGATTCCTATGAAATTAATTTGGAAGATGTAACATTAAAAGAAGCCGGTGCATCAGCACCGGCTTCTCTTGTATTACGTTAGTTATGAACCTTTTACAGAGATTACTGTAACAGAGACAGTACGCCCTGGTTGGACTGGTTAGACTGAGCCAACATAGCCTGACCTGCCTGAGCCAGGATGTTGTTGTTGGAGTACTTAACCATCTCAGTAGCCATATCGGTATCACGGATCTGGCTCTCTGCGCTGGTGGTATTCTCTACAACGTTATCCAGGTTGCTAATGGTATGCTCTAGACGGTTCTGAACAGCACCAAGTGCGGAACGCTGGGTGGATACCTTCTGGATAGCTTCCTTGATGGTCTCGATAGAGCCCTTAGCGTTGGTGTCATCGGTTCCGTCAACCTTCAGACCGTTTACGCCTAAGCCCTTAGCAGACATAGCGTCAAGATTTACGCTGATCTGATTGTTGGATGTAGCATCTGCACCTACATGAAGAGTCAGAGTTAAAGCACCTGTCAGATCCTGCTTAGCAGAAATGTCTGCTACAGCTGCATCAATCTTATTTCCTAAAGCATCATATACCAGAGGAGCATCCGCTTTTACTGTACTGGAAACAGTTCCAGCAGCGTTAGTGGTAGATGAGAAGTACTTGCTCAGTGCATTTTCAGGAATTCCATTGCCGTCCTTGTCATAATACTTTACAGTGTCACCATCTTTATAGCCTGCGGTTGCTTTGCTTGCGGTAAATGTCTCGGTTCCAGGTGTAATCGCATCCGCTTTATCCTTCTCTCCAAGGTTGGCATTTTCCAATGTAAATGTTGCAATTTCATTTCCCTTAGCATCTTTAATACTGTAATCATTACCCGTCGTATTCGTTACAGTATACTTATCTGTGCCATTTAACGAAACTGTTGCGCTATTAACAACCTTACCAGTAGTCGCGGAATCTTTGCTACTATACTGAACATTGATACCCTGATCTCTGATCAATTTAGCAACTTCATTCTGTTCGTCCGCAGATGCCGTTGTCTTAAAGGTCATAGTTGTAATCTTAGAACCCTTGGTTGATGCAGTTGTAGACATCGTAGCGGTTGCAGCCTTACCAGTAGCAGTTGCATAAGAATAGGTATATGCTTTCTCATTATCCTGATCACCCTTCAGCAGATAGGTCTCGTTGAACTTAGTGGTCTCAGCAACACGGTCGATCTCGGTGGTCAGCTGGTCGATCTCGTTCTGGATGTAGCTTCTATCGTCCTCAGACTGAGTTCCGTTTGCAGCCTTAACAGCCAGCTCATTCATTCTCTGCAGCATATCCTGAACTTCGTTCAGAGCACCTTCAGCGGTCTGCACTGCGGAGATACCGTCCTGTGCGTTGCTGGAAGCCTGTGTCAGTCCTCTGATCTGCTTTCTCATTTTCTCACTGATGGAAAGTCCTGCTGCATCATCTGCTGCTCTGTTGATCTTGTAACCGGATGATAACTTCTCAGTAGACTTAGCCTGGGATTTTGTGGTGATGCCTAACATTCTGTTAGAGTTCATAGCTGTAAGATTGTGTTGTACTACCATAATATATTCCTCCTTGAATTGACGAGCGCTTCCCTGCGCTCCGTTATTTGCTTTGGCAATGTCAGCTTCAAGTTCGCACATCCTGTTACCTTCATCGCCATTGTCTTCCGTCTCTCCGGCGTGCGAAACCTTCGATTCGGAAGAGGTTCGGTAAGCAAATGTTTTATTTGCTTTACTTGTTAAGTATATCGGAGAGGATTTTGGAAACTTAACCCCTCTTTGAAAAAAAATTTGACTTTTCATTCCGGCATTTTTCGAAAATACGATATTCTTAGACATTTACATCATGATCTGCTCAAATTTTCCCATGTCACAGAAATCCTGAATTTTCACGTTTTAATGCTGCAGCAAACTCATTTTCGGCTATTACATATTCTGCTCATTTTGCCGAAATAGATAGTAACAACATAATGAAGCGGAGGGTAATTATGCAAGTAAAAAATTATTCCTATTTTGTAGGGGAAGATCAAGTACAAAACAGACGTCATTCTGTATCAGATGGCAAAAACGGCAAAGCAAAAAACGGTGGTAAATCCATAGATGCCCGCAGTATGGCTTCCGTCACCGATCCGATCGCTACAAAGAAGGCCCAGGTTCGGAAAAAAGCTATGAAGATCATCGGGGATGCCTTTGCCGGAGAGAGTAAGATTGATGACGATATGACAAATCGCAGAGAAAAAATACGCTCTCTCACCAGGGAAATCGGTGACAGCACAAAGGCGATCAGTGATATCGAAGCCTCCAGAGCCGCCCTGCAGGATAAATTCGGTGTGTCCTCAGACAGCCAGGAACAAAAAGATCTGGAACTACTGGCAAAAGGCGTAGAGACCGGCTTCTCCGGTTCGGATGTCCGCTTAACGAAAGAGGAAGAAGAACAGATTGCCAAAATAAAAGCTGCCGGATTAACAGAATACCAGCAGCAGTCTCTTGCCTTAAAAAAATCAGAAGAATCCTATGTCAACGAACTTGCCGACGCCAGGAATGAGATTCAGACAGAAAATGCCGTGATCCGCCAGACGAAGATTGAACGGTTAAAATCCAATTCCATGGGAGCTGCATTTGAGCAGGCAGATGCAGTAATGGGCGCTGCCAGCGACGAGATCATGGGCATGCTGATTGCGGAAGGCAAAGACCACATCGACGAGAAGCAGGAAGAAGAGAAGAAAACAGCCGAGGAAGCTGCAGACAAAAAGAAGGAACTGGAAGAAAAACTGCAAGCCAGAAAAGACGAAAAGAACGAGCAGGAAGAGCTGACAAAAAATATCGTGGAAGCTGCGAACAAGCAAGCCGGTGGTACAGACAGCGTAGTTCAGGCCCAGCAGGAGATCAAGGATATGATGAACAAATTAAAACTGGTCGAAGATGACGTCAAAGGTGCCGCGGTCGATCAGGGAATCTGACTATTCTGCCATTCATCAACAACGTATGAAAATTTGCTTTCGCTATTGCCAAATTCACTTCTAAAAATCGCGCCCAACATCCGATATCGAATGGTGGGCGCATGATTTCTTCCGTTATTTTTCTTGTATAATAGTCCTATACCAAAGTGAAAAAGGGGAAACGATTCCATGAAAATTGCAATATGCGATGACGATAAGAATGAACTGTTCCGGATACTGTCTGTTCTCGCAGATTACCAGACACAGCGAAACATAGAATTTTCCTACAAACCTTTCGACAACAGTACGGAGCTGGCGTCGAATCTTTTACAGGAGCATTATGATATTTATCTGTTGGATGTGGTGATGCCGGGACTGAACGGCATCGAACTGGCCAAAGAGATCCGAAGCAGTGACAAGGCCGCAGACATTATTTTCCTGACGTCTTCTCCCGAATTTGCGGTAGAGAGTTATACCGTGAAAGCTTCCAATTACCTGGTGAAACCCGTTTAAAGAGACCGGCTGGTTGAAGCTCTGGATGACATCATGCGTACCAGAACCGAAGACCGCGATTCCTGTCTGGTATTGAAGAGCAGCGTCGGCGTACACAAAGTCCATATGTCTGAAATCATTTATATTGAAGCCTTGAACCGAAAAATCATTTATTACCTGAGAAACAACAGTCAGATCACCTGCGTGGAAAAGTTTGCTTCTGTCTGCGACCAGTTGCTGCAACACCCGGAATTTCTCCTTGCACACCGCTCTTTTCTGGTCAACATGAACTATATTCGCAGGATCGACGCAGCCGACCTATATCTGGCAAACGGCAAGTGCCTTCCGCTTGCCCAGCGCAGGATCTCGGAGATCAAGAGACTCTACCTTGCTTTTCAAATGGAGGAATCCATATGAGTGAATTTGTATCCCTTTTAGGACTTATCAATTACGGCTTTGTCCTTTTCTTTGGTATCGTGATGTCTCTCTACCTGGCAGATATCCATTTTGAGGACAATAAGATCCCTTATATCATCACGATCCTTGCTTTGGGCGCAATACAGCTTCTGTCTTACCTTATGATGGGGGAGAATCTGCTCTATAAATGCTATCCGCTGCTCATACATCTGCCGCTGGTCCTCCTGATCCGTTTTGCCTTTCACCGGAATATCTATATCGCGACGATCTCTGTGCTGTCCGCTTACCTGATGTGCACTCCCAGAAAATGGTTCGGCACGCTGGCAGCCTTCTTTTTCGACGGCAGTCCGGTTGTAGCCAATCTCGTCTCTATCTGCGTGACGATTCCGCTGCTGTATCTGGTCATCCGCTATATTGCGCCTTATATCATCCGTCTGCATTATGAGAATAAGAAGACTCTGTTGCTCTTTTTCCTGCTGCCGCTTTCCTATTACATTTTGGAATACACTCTGACCGTTTACACAGATCTCTTGTATACCGGTGGTCCGGTCATTATTGATTTCATGGACAGCTTTCTTGTGCTCTTCTTTTTTATCCTGGCTATGGTGTCGCTGGATTTTTCCAATAAAAAAAGCACGGCGGAACGTGAAAATCTGCTGCTTACCACCGCAGCCGCACAGGCGTAGAAGGAGATTACACAGTTATCCACTTCTCAGAAGCAGGCGTCCATCTATCGTCATGATCTGAGACATCATATGACCTTTTTGCAAAACTGTATTGCAGAAAATGAGTTGGAACAGGCTTTGGAATATATTCACCAGATCTGTGCCGATATCGATAACAGCCGTGTGATCAGATACTGTGAAAACGACGCTCTGAACCTGATTCTCTCTTCCTATGCCGGTCAGGCGTCAGATGCCGGAATCGAATTGCAATTTACCGTGACTGCCACCGATTTTACACGCTTTCAGATCACTGATTTGTGCAGCCTTTTTGCAAATGCTCTGGAAAATGCGATTTACGCCTGCGAAAAGATTCCTGCTCCTGAGAAACGCTATATTACGCTGAAAGTTTATGAAAAAAATAACCGGATCTGTATACAGATAGCAAACAGCTATCTACAGGAGCCGGTATTTGAAAATGAGATTCCCATCTCTCACGAACCCAATCACGGTCTCGGCACCAAAAGCATGATCTCCGTTGTAGAAAAATATCACGGAGTGTATGGATTTTTTGCTGAGGATGGGAAATTCCGGTTTCAGGCATCACTGTAAACAGTCTGGTTTACGTTCCTTTACGTATTTTCTAATATATATACGTAATGAGCATGCCACTTCTTACAGTAACCACAATTTTTCTAATCCGAATGCAATATTTTTTTATTTTTTATTTTTTTCTTATTTAGGGATAAAGACGTATACGCAAAAACATTTTTGAAATTATAGGTCCCTGTCTGATATTCAGGCAGGGACTGTATTTTAGATCATCCAGACCGGTACGATATAATTGTCTCTGTCAATCGCACTAAGTCCCGGTTTCATGCAGATAACTGCGCCCTTCGCACGAGGCGTTGATGCCTTGTCGAGTAATTCAAATACCTTTACCAGCTCTGTTCCGGGATTTGCAGTTTTCTTAATCTCAATCGGATTCAATATTCCATCATGTTCCAGGACAATATCAATCTCCCTAGCATCTTTATCACGATAATAGTACAAATACGGCTCTTTTCCACAATTCAGGTAGGTTTTCCGAATTTCCGCGACCACGTAATTTTCCAAAATGGCCCCGTTCATAGCACCGCATTCTAACGTTTCCGCACTGCTCCATTTCGTCAGGTAACACACCAGACCCGTATCGTAGAAATACAGTTTGGGCGTTTTCACAAGGCGCTTCAACAAATTATTAGAATACGGATGAAGATAAAAAATAATTCCCAGCGTTTCCAGAATTGTCAGCCAATCCTTCGCCTGCGTCTGATTGATATCTGCATCTCTGGCAATCTCTGCTGCATTAACCATCTGCCCACATCTTGCTGCCACCGCAGTAATAAACCGAAGGAACTTAAGCGAATCTATGGCATCCGATAATTCTCTTACATCCCGCTCAATATAAGTAGACAGATAACTGCTGTAAAAAAGCTGACTGTTACTGTTAATACCGCTTACGATCGCAGGCATGGAGCCTTGATAAATCCGTTCAAAGATCTCTCTTGTATCAGCTTGCTCTCTCTCTTTCTGCCTCTCGTTTAAATCCTCCAGATCTACCGTAAACGGTTTCATCGTTCCTCCGGATATCTCTGCCTGTGACAGGGATGTAAGTGAAAGTACTGCCACTCTTCCTGCCAGTGACTCCTGTACTCCCTGCATCAATTTGAACACCTGTGATCCCGTAAGCCAAAATGCTCCCGGCTCATGGTTTTTATCTACATATATCTTGATATAAGTAAACAGTTCCGGTGCATATTGAACCTCATCAATCAATACAGGTGGTTTATGCAGTTGCAGAAACAGTTCCGGATCGGTCTTTGCAATATTTCTTTCGTTCAAATCATCCAGTGTTACATATCCCCGCTCCGTTCCCTCCATCAGTTTTTGGAGCATTGTCGTCTTTCCTACCTGTCTAGGTCCCGTTACCAGGAGTACCGGATATTCCCTGGTTACCTGTCTTACTACATTCTCCAGATTTCTTTTGATATAATTCATAAAAGTCCCTCTTTCGGCTAATCTTTTTTATGATTATATTTTAGCCGGATTGTTTTAAAATATCAAGCATTTTCCGGCTAATCTATACTCTGATTATATTTTAGCCGAAACCACATTTTTATTCTTTCACATTGATTCCGTCATAAAAAAGGGAAGCAGTGATCTGCTTCCCTTCGTCTGTTGTATTTATTGTTTATTATCATACATCTGAGGCGGTACGTATCCGGCGCCGCTCATGCTCTTGTAGTAGTCAAACGCGCTTTTGGCATTTTTACGTCTCTGGCCGATTCCGGCACGTTCCCTGGCGAAATAGTTCTCGACCAGTTTCTTGTTCCGGGCTTCCTGTGCCTGTACGGACACACTGAGCTCCGTCACCTTGGCAACCTTGGCCTGGAGTTCCCGGATCTGTGCTGCATAGCGCTGTCTGTTGCCCTCCAACTCCTTCGCCAGCTTCTCATACAGGATCTCGAAGCCTTCATCCAGGCGGACGACCTCATCGATCAGGCGCTGCTTCTCCTCCACGGCATCATCGAACAGGCTCATGTCTACTTTCTCCGCAGAGAAGATCTCTTCCTGACGCTTATTATATTCCCGGATCTTCTGCAGTACTTCCAGCTTCTTATCCAGACTTTCCGATAAAATGGTCAGCTGATTCTCCATCAGTCATTTCCTTTCTTGGCACCGGCCTTCATGACTTCTTTCCAGTTGTCGCGGATCGAATGGAGATGCGTGTTGATCTCTTCGAGAATCTCCTTATCCTTTTTGACATTGGCTTCCACCAGCCGTCTCTCCAGATAGCTGTAAATATTATCGAAATCCTTCGAAACTTCGTATTTCATATCCAGTGTGGAATGCAGATATCCGATGATATTCTGCACCTTGCGGATATTCTCATGCGCTCTGGGAATGTCATTTTTCTCTATGGAAAGCTCTGCGATGTTACAGAACTTAATGGCTCCGTCGTAAAGCATAAGCGTCAGTTCTGCCGGAGATGCGGTCAGAACCTTGCTGTTATTATACTGTGCATACGCACTGGGTAATGCCATATCATGATCCTCCTAATAAGCCGGTCACCGCACTGGAATTGCTCTGCAGCTTTGCAAGAGCCGTCTCCATCTTGGAGAACTTGGAATACCATTTATCCTCGTAATCGTTCAGCTTCTTCTCCAGTTCGGAGATCTTCGTCTTATAATCATCATAATCCGATTTCATCTTTTTGTCATCATAAAAATTACCGTAGGAGCGATAACCCTCTACCGATTTGGACAGATCACTCATTTTCGTATACAGATTCTTGAACAGTCCGGAGAAAAAGCTTACGACCGTATCGGGATCACTGCTGATCATGCTCTTAAGCTTGTCTGCATTACCGGAGGTACTGGAGTCATCTGCATCTCCATTGATATGGTAGGCATTCTTCTCATTCTCCGCTGCGGTAAAGTAGCTCAGAGTCTCAATACCAAAATCGCTGAGATACATGTTCTTGCCGTTTACTTCCACACTGCCTGCCATAATTTCTTTTAAGGCAGAGCTTACGGTAGACAGATTGCTGTCTCTGCGGAGCAGGGCATCCTTGATCTTCTGCTCGTATTTCTCTACCTCGGAGTCGGACATAGCATCCTTCTCGTCATCGGTCAGCGGCTCATAGCCTCTGGCAGAATCTGCATTATACAGCTTATCCATCTCATTGATAATGGAATTGTAATCCTTCAGGAAGCTCTTGATCATATCGTAGATGCCGTCTACGTCATCCTTCGTAGTCACCACGACGTTCTCAGCGGTCTCTTTCATGGCTGTAATGGTCAGACCGTTGATGGAGAATACATTGGTGTTGCTCTCGTACTCCGTACCATTCAGAGTGATCTTCGCATTCTGTGCATCGATCTTATTGGCACTTGCACTGTCCAGTCCCAGGCTCTTAAGTACGTTATTGCCGGTCTCATCGGATGCGGTAATGCTGAAATCATTGCCTTCTCCGGAATCCTTGGCACTGATATAGAATCTCTGCTGGGTCTCATCAAAGTTGGCATTCAGTCCGGCTTCTTTTAATTTGGTCAATACATCAGAGATAGTAGTATCCGCAGTGATCTCCAATTCTACATTGGTATCACCGCTCTTGATATTTAATGTGGTACCGGTGCTCAGATTCAGAGCAGTACCTTTATTATCCACGCTCAGATCGGACAACTTCGTCAGGGCATTAAGCTTGAAATCGTCCCCGTCTGCATCTGTCTTGGTTCTCAGAGAAGTCTTACCGCCGGTCATGTAAGCAGTCTTGGCCAGCTGTGTGATCTTGAGGTTCTGCACGCCGTTCATGGCATTCTCACCGGTGATGACGCTGGCTGCAGTGCTGTCGGAGACGGATGTGGTCTTCTTCATATAAGCACTGGTAAAACGCATATTGTTGACGTATTTGGACTGCAGATTCTTCAGCTTGGTGTTCAGATCCTTCCATGCCGTAGTCTTCCACTCCAGCTTGGTCTGTGCCTTTTTCGCATCGTCTACCTTGGTCTGCTTCGCAGACACCAGCTGCTGGATAATGCTCTCTGTGTCCATACCGGAGATCAGTCCGGATAATCTCATTGTTGATGATGCCATATTGGTATCCTCCTATCTTATCTCTTCTCATCTACCAGGATACCGGCTAACTCCCACACTTTGGCGATCATGTCCAGGGTCTTCTCTGGAGGGAGCTCCTTGATCACTTTCTTGGTATCCTTATCTATGATCTTGATGGTTACGCGGTTGGTTGCCTCATGAATGCCGAAGACCGCTTCGGAATGAGACATCATGTTCTTGTTCAGCTTCTCTACCGCTTTCTTGATCTGCTCATTGGTCACATGCTGTTGCTGCTCCCTATTGGGATCGGCAGAGGTATTACTCTGCTCCTTGCCCTGAGCATTCTCAACGACTGCTGTCGTCTGATCGATCTTGTCTATTGGCTTTACATTGGCAGGATTGTATTCAGAGGCGTTTTCCTCTGTGGTCACTTTTGTAGCTGCATTCTTGGCAGCGGATGTGTTCTGTGCCTGCACTGTCATGATACTGGAAATCGGTTCTATGGTCATAATGGTCACCTCCGTGTGATAAAAGCGCCTTCCGTAGGCGCACGACCTTGCTTCTCTAAGGATTGTATCGGTAAATCCTTAGAAAAAATTAATAGGAGATTCAAAAAATTGCACCTCCTATGCCTAATTTCCTATTTTCCTATTTTATCTTCTGCCTACCCAAACAGGTTCTTCAGTGCTTCCATACCGTCAGCATCCACCGAAGCCCTGTTGGCTTCCTGGATCTGTAGGTATACTTCCTTGCGGTAAATGGGCACTTCCTTGGGAGCGGAGATGCCGATCTTGACCTGGTCGCCCTTCACTTCCAGGACGGTGATCTCGATGTCATTGTTGATGATGATCGCTTCGTTTTTCTTACGGGATAATGCCAGCATCTTACTCACCCGCCTTTCTGGATTTCAGGATATCGTAGATGGGGAATTTCACGGGATACTGGTTGCCTTCGAGGATGATCTGACATGCCTTACGCTCTTCCACATTGATGACAAAGGGTCCCTGGAGGTTCACGGTCATCTTCGTAAGGTCGGAAGGTACGGTCACGGTCACCATGACCAAAATGTTCTCCGGGGTGAGTGTTCCTACACCGGTGAGCAGCTCATCATCCACCTCGGGATCGTAGTCCGGGGTGACCAACAAAGGATCCATGACCGGCATGGCAAAGCTGGGTTCTTCGATGGACTGCAGATAACGGATACCGGCACTGCTGCCTTTTTCCTCGTCATGCAGCATGGTGAAATGCTTCAGCTCCGGAAATCCGATGATTCCTTTATCAAATGTGATGATCTTGTTATCCGCGATCTCTACTTCCCCAAAATTTTTCGTCTGAATCTTCATAGAATACCTATGCCTTTCCGTACCTGCAAGCTTCCAGGTACTTCCGTATTTTTTACACTATCCTCTTAGATAAAGTTCAAAAGTGTGGTCTGCATGACTTTACCGGTAGCCATCAGTGCTGCTTCGTAGGTCATCTCCGCACTCTTTAAGTTAATAACGGTCTCTGTCACATCAATATCTTCGTTTTCACTCTTTAATGTCTCAAAAGTAGTCTTCTGGCTCTTCATACGGTTCTCGATCAGCTCCAGCTTGCTGCTTCTGGTACCGCAGTTGGTGATGCACAGGTTGGCATCATCGAGATATCCCTGGAAGGTGGTAATGCTGCTCTCGAACAGCTTCTGGCACTTATCCTTGGACAGAGTCAGTGCTTTTTCCACGGCTTCCATCTGTTTTTTCAGAATATCCGCATCGCCGCCGGTAGCATTTTCCTGCAGGCCTTCGATCTTGGTCTTCACTGTCTCCAAATCCAGCACATCCTGCATCGCCTGTACCAGGTCATCCACGGTACGGCCGATTCCGTGCTGGAAGCACTCATCTGCAGTGGAATTTACACGGATGGTCTGATTGAAGCCTACATCATATTCGATCACCTGTCTGTCCTCATCATCCTGTGTATATTTCTCATTATATTTTATTGTCTTGCCATCCACGGTGGCATCACACTTGAAGTAATGCTCCGGCCGCAGATCTCCCTTCACCCAGTGATTCTTCTGATAGGTTACCTGAATCTCACCCTCATTTTTACCGGAAGTGGCAGGATCATCCTTGCAATCCATCAGGGTCTTGTAGCGGTTCTCGCCCAGGAGCAGCTCTCCGGTCTCCGGTACATACACGATAGCATCAGGGTTACCGGCTACCTTGCTGTAGGGATCCGCGGTAGAGGAAATTTCCTCAATGGCCGGCTGGTGGGTATTCTGATCCGGCCATGTTACCTCCTGATAGCTGCCATCCGCCTGTTTCTCCTGAAAAGAAATGGAGGGAGTGCCGTTCTTTTTACAATCATTATAGGACAGCTGAATACGATATACCTCCGTGGCCTTGACATCCTGTTCTGATATCTTATCAAAGCCCGCATCTTTATAATTCGCTGCGGTGATATCCAGCAGTTTACCGGTATTTACCTTGGTCAGCTTAGTGATGGAGCTGTTGCCCAGCTGCTCGGTGATATTGTATTCCGTGTTGTATTCCTTATCAAAGCTTAAGGAAGTATCGGTACGATATCCGGTAAACACATAGCGTCCGGCGTAGTCGGCATCGCCGGTGCTGTAGACTTCATCTCCAAGGGCTTTCAGCTGTTCGAGAATGATCTGGCGGTCTTCTGCCTTCAGGTCTCCATTGGAGCCTTTCGTAGACTGTCTGATCATGCTTGTGATGATCTCTGTCAGATTCTTCAGTGCATCTTCCGTCACGTCCAGCCAGCTCTCCGCATCGGGGATATTCTTGCTGTAATACTGGGTCACTTCCGTAACATTACTGCGCAGACGCAGGGCACGGATGGATACCACCGGGTCATCGGAAGGGCGGTTCACCTTCTTCTGGGTGGACATCTGTGTGCTCAGCTTATCCTGATATACTTTGTTCGTATTGATATTGGACAGATTATTACGTTGCATGATCTTGTTCGTAATTCTCATTTTGATCCTTGTCCTTTCTCTCTATAGAATTCCATACCAATTTCATACTAGACTCCGGTCTCCAGGATCAGTCTGTCATAGATCTCCGTCAGGGTCTGGATCATCTTGGAAGCCAGATTGTATCCGTTCTGGTATTTCACCAGGTTCACCGCTTCTTCATCCTCATCGACACCGGAGATGGAGATTCTCTGATTATCGATAGTAGCGGAGATATCCTTAAAGCTTGCATAAAAGGTATTCGCTCTGGAAGCGTTCAATGCCACATCCGACAGAATACACTGTAAAAATTCAGAAGCATTACATCCTCGGAAACTCATCTTCGTCTTATCTGTGGCAAGATTCTTCAGATCGTTCAACAGGTCGTTCTGTTCCACACCGTCCGCGGCATCCTTACGGTTCGCCATCAGTCCGGGATCCTGTTCGATAGCCTCCAGAATGTCGAAATTCTTCGCGGTCAGACGATAGTAACTGTCGTCGTTGACCTTTACCGTCATTTTGCTGGCCTTTTTTTCCTGCTTGTCATATCGCTTTGCAGCGTCATCCAGCAGGAACTGCTCACCACCGGTAGCTTTATTGCCGGTGAACATCTTCACGCCGGGATCCCCGTTTCCGCTGTAACCGGAAGTCAGAATATCGTTGAATTTCTGAGAAAAGGTACGGATCCACTCATTCATCTGGTTCATGTAATAAGGGATGCCCTGATAGGACAGGTTGGTACCGATCTCTGCCTTTTTCCCTACACGGTCATTGGTAATTCCCCGGGGATTCTTCTCACTGTCCGATAAAGTAAATGTATAGGAGTAAGTGGCGTTGCCGTTCGCATCATATTCGCAGGTATATTCCCAGGAATCATAGTAGAATTCCTGATTGCCCAGATCCAGGATGCCTCCCTGATCCGATAGATTACATTTATTCAGATCCTGCAGATAAGCCTTGGTTACTTTTACGGTTACGGTATCATGGGTCTTGCCGTCTGCCGTGGTCGTCGTGCCGGTGGCGGTCACCTGTCCGGTGAAATTCTCGCCGTTGTTGCCGTCACGCATCTGAATCAGTCCTGCCAGATCACCGCCCATGGATGCATTGTACAGGTTGAACTTCTGCCCGTCCGCCCAGTAGACTTCATAGAGACCGTCGATATCGGTCTGGTTTACTTTCTCATAGGAGGTTCTTGCCACACATTCGAGACCGTTGTAATCACTGCCATCTACCAGCATCTGGCCTCCGGCGATCTTGACCATGTATCTGTTGGCACCGGTCTCACGGTCCTCATTGTTGGCATCGATGATCGGTGTCTCTTTGACTTGCACGTCCACGATCTTGGACAATTCATCGATCAGCAGGGTTCTGCGGTCACGGAGCTCGTTTGCTTTCACTCCGGTCAGTTCGATGGTATTGATCTGTTTATTTAAAGTAGCGACTTCGCCGGCGATGGAGTTGATCTCATCTACCTTCAGCTTGATCTCCTGGTTAATGTCTTTCTGAACCTTTTCCAGGCTGCCCGCCATGCCGTTGAAATACTCAGTCAGTGCTCCGGCATATCCTACGAACTGGGACTTGGCGGTAGCGCTGTTAGGATCTTTTAACAGAGCCTGCATACCGGTCACCATCAGCTGATCGAAGATGGTCTTGAAGCCGGTGCTTTTGCCGTCATCATCAAAATACGTCTCCAGCTGCTGCATGTAATACTGCTTCATATCGTATTCGCCCAGCTGTGCATTGTTGTCCCAGAATCTTCCGTCATAGAACTCATCGCGGACGCGCTCGATGGCCAGTGTCTCTACACCGGCGCCGGCACAGCCGTAGGTCTGGAATACCCGCAGTGCATTGGATGCCTGCTGGGTTACCTGCTGTCTGCTGTAGCCTTCCGTCTGTACATTGGCGATATTGTTGGACGTGGTGTTCATGGCAGCATTGCTGGCCAGCAGTCCTGTATATGCAATATTTAATCCAAAAAATTGTGAGGGCATTCTATATCGCCTCCTATACTCCTAATGTGGAAATAATATGTTCCAGCATCTCGCTGATCACATTGATATATCGACTGGATGCGTTGTACGCATTCTGGAACTTGATCATATTGGACAGTTCCTCGTCCGTGGAGACACCGACCACCTGCTCCCTGGCACTCTGTGTTGCTTCCACGGTGTTGACCTGGTTCTCATAAATGCTCCGGAACACATATCCGGAGTTTGCTACCTGTGATACCAGATCCGTATAATAATCTACAAAAGTAGTCTTTTTCTGTACGTTGGGATTCAGCGTATAGGATTCTTCGGTAAACGCTGCCTTCAGTGCATCCGCCGTTTTCTTATCCTCCGAACCGTCCGCCAGTCGGAATCCCAGCTTGGAGGGTTCCTGCATGAGAGCTGAATTGACTTGCAGATTACCAATGGTATAAAGGCTCTCAGGGCTGTCGGCCTTTTCCTCGTTCATGACCCAGTAGTCCTTGCCGTCTTTTCCGGTCACCTTACGATAGCCGTCTGTCGTCACCTTGGTAAATAACTGGATCGGAGTACCGTCTTCCATGCGCATATAGCCGTCGGAATCCACTGCGCAATATTTAGCATTTTTAAGTGTCGTACCGTCTGCCAGCTCCAAATCTCCGCTCTGTACCCCGGCTGCCTCTGCCAGGATATCATTGATCTTCGTCACCACATTGTGGATCATCTGGTCAAATTCACCCTGTATGTTCATAACGACCGATTGGGATACGCTGTCGTATTTTCCCTCTGCGAGGTCGGTATAGTTGGCTCTGTGATCTCCTCTGGCCAACAGCATTGCCTTCAGCCCGCCGATATCGGTTCCCAGATCAGAAGATATCTCGATAGAGAGGTCAAACACCTCTGCGCCATCGATATTATAGACTCTGGTGCCGTCATCCCTTGTAGTATAAGAAGCATTCATGGGCCAGAACGGTGTCACGAAGCCGGTAGCTTCGTCCGTCTTCATGGCGATCTCATAGCAGGTTCCGTCCTTGACGAAATCCACACCCTCGATCTGTACGGATACGCTGCCGTATCTGTCCTCCGAAAAGCTCATATTGGTCAGCTCTGCCAGTTCATCGAGGATCTGATTTCTCGCATCCCGCAGGTCATTGGCATGCTCAATACCGCCGCTCTCAATGGCACGGATCTGATCATTCAATGTCAGCAGCTGATTGCCGTATTTATTGATCTTATCCACATTCTGTCTGATCTGTGTATTCAGGTTGTCCTGATAGGAACTTAAGCCAGCATATACCGCACTTGCTCTCTGCACGAATTCGGATGCTCTCTGTACGATCAGTCCCTGCGTGACGGAGCTGCTGGGATCCTTGGAAAGCTCCTGTACTGCAGTCCAGAAATCGGTCATGGTCGTCTGAAAAGCCTCGCCGTTCAACTCTCCCAGCTGGCTCTCTACTTCTTCCATGACTTCCGTAGACACTTCATAGAACATACTGCGTCCGGATTCCTTGCGGTATGTTTTGTCCAGGAAATAATCTCTGACCTGTTTTACACGGGAATATGTGACACCCAGACCCGTCTGTTTGTTGGCAATAGACTTCGGGTCTGTAGATAATGTGACATAAGCTCTGTTAGATTGCTGTACCTGTTGTCTGGTATAGCCTGTGGTGTCCACATTAGAAAGATTATGCGCTGTGGTATTCAGCGCATTCTGACTTGTCTGTAATCCGGACGATCCAATATATAAACTACCCATTAATGGCATGAACTCTCACCTCTGTATCTTACTGCTTGGCATCGAAGCCATGATCGATAACGCCCATGGTATCTCCTGCATTGTAAGCTCCGCGATTGTAATTGGCTGTCTCGGGTGCTGTCTTCGCCGCCTGGAGGAGATTCATCTCGAACTCCACCATCTCCAGTGCACTGTTTAACAGTTCACTGTTCTGTTCGTTCACGCGCTTCAGTCCCCGGACTGCTGCCTGTAATCTGTCATGTGCTTCTGCCAGTGCCTGCTGCTCCGCAGGGCGTGCAGATAACATAGTGATCAGATTGGGCAGCTTCAGCTCTTTAACATCCCTGTTCAATACATCGGCTATGTCCGCAGTCACTCCCGCTCTCTGTCTGTCGAGATTATGGATCCTGCTTACAAGCTCCTGCTCCTCGTCCGTGATCTTCTGTAATTCTGCAAGATCACCGCCTGCTATGATCGGTGTCTTGCGTTGTGATAACTGAAGCAGAGCTTCGTACTCCGTACTCTCTCTGCCTAATACATCTATCAGGTTTTCCATTAAACTAGCCAAAGAACTACCTCATTTCTTCCTGTTTCTGAAGCAGCTTCTCCGCAAAGCTTGCATTATCCACTCCATAAGTACCGTTCTGGATCCTTGCTTTAATGGGAGCCGTTAACTCTTCCCTGATGTCAGGTGCGGCGGCCACTGCTGCCTTAGCGGTCTGGAAATCCTTGCCCTGGCTGCTGATCTGCAGTCTGTCCGTGTGTGTGGCTGTCTTAGTCTTCTGTGTTCTGCTTAGCTTCTGAGACTGATACAGCTGCTGTACCTGTGTATACGCTTCAATACGCATATCGACTCCTCCTTCCCGAATGTGATTCGTGTTTCACAATATGTATCGGACTAAATTGCAATTACTTTATAGTTCCCGCAAAAAAATGTAACGATCCCATGTCTGTGACATTCGGATCGTTACCTCAGATTTTTTAATATGCGTTCTCTTTGCAAAGTTCTCTGTCCACCTGTTGTACGCGGTAAATCTTATCATCTACCGTCACAGAGACCACAGTATCATCATGAGCATACAGTCCCTCTTCCACATAAGAGAATTTTTCCGGGATCCTGCCCTCCTCCAGGATCTGGATCAGTGCTTCTACCCTTGGTCCATGTAGCGGATTGCATTCTCCGATACAGGTGATCTCATCCTTCAGTACGCAGTCCATGGATTCCGTGCTGACACCGTCAAAGGACAATATCATGATATCTCCTGCCGCCAGGTCACTGCCCACGGTTCTGCCCGCTGCGCGGATGGCTTCCATGGCTCCGAAGGCTTCATTATCGTTCTCACAATAGACCACGTTGATATTGTCATATTTTTTCAGAAAAGCCTCCATGACCTCCTTGCCTTTGGCCTGGGTGAATTCTCCAGATACCTGGTCCAACAGATCCCAACCGTATTTTGCCACGCCCTGTTCCAGTCCCCTGGTCCGTCCGATCTGGGCAGAAGCACCGATGTTTCCCTGAATATTTACGATATGAATATCCTGTGGGGCAATTCCCTTGTTAACAGAAAAGGAATTCAGCCACTCTGCCATTTTCAGGCCCTCCAATTCAAAATCAGACCCTACAAAGCAGGTAAACAGACTGTCATCCTCCACATCCACCTTCCGGTCCACGATGATCACCGGGATCCCGGCATCCTTCGCCTCTCTGAGCACCGTATCCCAACCGGTCTCCGTCACCGGTGCCAGCACGATATAATCTACCTCCTGCTGGATAAATGTGCGGATAGCCCGGATCTGATTGGCCTGCTTCTGCTGCCCATCCTCAAAGATCAGATCATACCCTGCCTCCTTTGTAAAAGTGCTTTTCATGGACTCCGTGTTGGCACTGCGCCAGTCGGATTCCGCTCCCAGCTGGGAAAAGCCAACAACGATACGATCCATCTGTATCTCTTCCGATGTCACCGTGTCATCCGCAGTACTTCGTCTGCTGCCACATCCGGCCAGTATCATTCCCAGCCCCAGCAACAGACCTATCATCCATCGTCTTCCTGTTCTGCATTTTTTCATATCTGTAATGTCATCCTGTTCTGTCATTCTTTCCACCCGGAAACCACTCTGTCATTCTCTCATTTTCCAGCAGGTTCTTTCTCTGTGTGAAAATACGCCACAGAGTTCTCCAGTTCCCCGGAGATCTGTTTCATTTTATCACAGTTTGCGCCCACTGTCTGTATCTGCGTCAGGATTTCATCAATGTTTGCATTTACCTGCTGGTTGTTGGCTGCATTTTCCTCGCTGATAGCACTGAGACTGCCGATATTGCCCAGAATATCCTCTTTCTGCTGTGACAGATGTCTGGTCTCTCCGGCAATCTTGCGGATCTCTTCCGCAGAATGTCTGATACTTTGCTCTAACTGCTGATACTGCTCTCTGGTTGCAATAATGTAATCCTGTTCCTCCCGGATGATATCCTTTACCACATCCGCCTGTTCCACAGTCTCACCGGATTTCTCCATGATCCCCTGTGCCAGTTCCTTGATCTGTTCGGCCCCGGCGGCACTCTGCTCCGACAGCTTACGGATTTCTTCCGCTACCACTGCAAATCCTCTTCCTGCCTCTCCGGCTCTGGCGGCCTCAATGGAGGCATTCAGACTTAAGAGATTTGTCTGTCCGGAAATGGAGAAGATCAGAGCTACCGCTTCATCGATTTTTTCAATGTAATCGTTGGTCTCATGGATCTTGGACGTAATAGTATCCACGGATTCCACGGAACGGCTGCTACCGGTCATGATCTTTTCCATACCTTCTCCGGCTTTTCTACTGTTGTCCTGCATCTCCTCCGAATCCTTCTGCAGTTGTCCGGCACTGGCACTGATGTCGTTGACCGCCGCACCAATCTCGTCCATGCGGTCACTGATGTTCTGTACATTTTCCGCCATTTCTTCTGCTGCAGCGGACAGCTGATCCACGGCCTGACTGATCTGCTCCGCCTGTTCCATGGTAGCATTGCTTCCCTCTGCGACCTGCCGTACACTGTTTAGAAGTTCTCCGGATATCTCCTGCACACCGCCGATGACCTGCGCCAGATTCCGCTGCATCTGCGAGGTATTCAGTAACAGATTACGGATTTCACGGACGATACTGTGGGATTCTTTTTGGGCACTCAGATCACCTTCTGCCAGGGCATCCACCCTGGCGCCAGTCTCCTTCATCCTGCTCGACAGAGCTCTGCTCAGGAAAAAGCAGATGGCACCAAACAGAAGCACCATCCCCACTGCGCAGATCAGGAATACAACCTCGATTTCCCACAGAGCATCGGTGATGTCATTTTTCCGTTCCGCCGCAAAAGCTACCGCAGTGATCCGTCCGTCATTCATAATCGGGATATAATAACCATAATAAGCATTTCCATCTATCACTACATTTTTATCATAATAACCATCCGTCCCACCGCCTGACACAAGGTCCTGATCCATGGGGATTTCACGGATACGATAGTCATTTTCATTTTTAATGGATGTGGTAGCCGGAATGCCATCTGCAAGAATGGCCATCTCCAGGTCTTCTTCCTTCAGGCTGTCCAGGTACTCGTAATAACCGCTGGCATTCATTGCCGTGATCTCATTTTCCTTACAGTATTTTGCCAGATTATCCGCAGTTACATGCAGTGTGGTCTGTACACTGCCTTCCAGATTCGTTCTGGTCAGATGTAAGGATGTGGTGCTGAGGATCACTGTTGCCAGAACTACCGGTGCCAGTGCCAGCAGCATCAGCAGCAGGAACAGGCTGCATCCCTGTTTTTTCGGAGTCTTTTGTTTTTTTACCTTCGTCTTTTTCATAACTTTTACCCCCCTTAATATCCAGTGGATTACTTTTACTAGCGGAAAAAGAGTGTGGCTGCACATCAGCCACGCTCTTTTCATTTCGTTCTTCTCCTTCCTCCAGCAGAAGGAAACTACTCTTATTTATTTCTGCAGCATTTTCTTTTTTCTGGCAATCACCACGCTCTGTACCACCAGGAACAGACACAGCATAGCTGCAATGGTGATACCGGTCCACCATGCCTGATCCAGACCTGCACTGGATACGATGTTCTGGATGGTGCTTAAGGACAATACTCCGAAGAAGGTTCCGATGATATTACCAACACCGCCTGTCAACATTGTACCGCCAATGATAGAGGATGCAATGGCATTCATCTCCATGCCTGTCGCATGAGAAGCCGAACCGCTTCCTACATGCAGGAAGTATACATAGCCACCGATGCCTGCCAACAGTCCGCAGAGCAGATGGGACAGGAACTTCGTTCTCTTAACATTGATGCCCAGCATCAGTGCACTCTGGTTGTTGCCGCCCACAGCATAGAAACTGCGGCCCATCTTCGTCCAGCGAAGCATGACAAACATCACTATGACTACCATCAGTGCTACTATCACACCGATTTCCACATAGGCATTTACATAATTTCCCAACTTGTTCACAGATCCCATCCCCGGAACGAACACACGTGTCTCCTTCAGTGCAGTGAAGTTTTCATTCGCCACATTGAAGGGCTTAGTATTTACGATGGTGGTCATGCCTCTGGCAAAGAACATCCCGGCCAGTGTCACGATAAAGGGCTGGATATCCAGGTACGCTACCAGGAAGCCCTGTACGATACCGAAGGCAAGGCCGATAGCAACGGCGATCAGCATAGAAATGAATACATTGCCTCCGCCAAAGTCCAGGTATACCGCACAGCTCATACTGACCAGTGCTACCACGCCACCGACGGAGATATCGATTCCACCAGTGATCATGACTAAGCTCATACCGCAGGAAAGTATGATCAGAGCTGCGTTGGCGTTCAGGATATTGAAAAACGTCTGTGGCTTTAAAAAGCCTTTTCCCTGGAACACGATAGCTCCGATATACATTGCAAAAAATACTACAATTGTGATGGTCAGCAGCAGATTGGTATCTGTCATATTTTTTAACTTCTTACCCATTTCAGCCAACCTCCTTTACGGTCTTACTCTGCTTCAGCTTCTTGCCAACAGCGGACAGCCACTCTCTTACCTTTGGCGTGCTTAATACCACCAACAGGATAACTACCACTGCTTTGTAAGCGGGAAGCGCATCCGACTGTACGTCAAATTTGTATAAGGTGGTGGTCAGGAACTGAATAACATAGGCACCCAGGATTGACGCTGCCATGTTGAACTTACCACCGCTTAAGGAGTTGCCGCCCAGTGCTACTGCCAGAATTGCATCCATCTCGATGTCCTTTGCGATCACAGAGTAGTTGATGGAGGACAGACGGCTTACCTTGATCAGTGCCGCTACCGCCACACACAGTCCTAAGATCACGAAGGTCAGGAACTTAATAAATGTGGGATTCAGTCCATTTAATTTTGAGGAATTTTCATTGATACCAACGGACTGGGTGTAAAGCCCCAGTGTCGTGAACTTCAGTACCAGGAAGATCACCAGTACGCACACTGCCGCAATGAAAAACGGTGTGGGAATGGGGATTCCGGGAATAAATCCGCCGAAATAACTGAAGGTCGGATCACTTACAATAGGAAGTTCGTTGTTGTTGATCCATGCAGCGATGGAACGGCCTGCCGTATAGAGGATCAGCGTCGCTACCATGGGCTGGATCTTGAAATACGCTACCAGCACACCGTTAAATGCGCCGAAGAGCATTGCCACCACACAGGCGATCAGAAAAGCTACGATAATGGGAGCCTGTAAGGTATCGGGTCTGGAATTGGTACCGCACAGTACCCGCAGGATCACACTGCCTGCAATAGCGATGGCCGCGCCCACACTGATATCCTGTCCGCCGGATGCGGCAGTGACCAGTGTCATGCCGATAGCCAGGATTGCCAGTTCGGAACCGTAGTCTAAGATTGTCATCAGATAGCCGGACAATACCGGATCTCCTGCGCTGTTATATCCCAGTGTGATCTTGAAAAAGCTGGGATCCGCGATCAGATTGAATACTGCCAGAATGATCAGGGCTGCAATGGGAATGAAGATTTGCTGCCGGAACAATCCGCTGAGGAAATTTTTATTCTGTTTTTCCACTGTTTTTTCCTTACTCATGTTTACTCTCACCTCCGGCAATCGTACTCATAATCTTGGTCTGGGTCAGATCCTCCCCGGACAGCTCTCCTACCACCCTGCGGTCTCTCATGACTATCAGCCGGGAACAGGTACGGAGCATCTCGTCGGTCTCAGAAGAAATGAAGGTCACGCTCATGCCTTCACCTGCCAGCTTCAGTACCAGCTTCTGGATATCCACCTTGGTGCCGACATCGATACCTCTCGTAGGCTCATCCAGGATCAGATATTCCGGATGGGTCAGAAGCCACCTGGCTAGAATTACCTTCTGCTGATTACCACCGGACAGTGACTTGATGGGAGTCTCGGCGGATGCAGTCTTAATATCCAACAGTTTGATGTATTCGTCTGCAAATTTATTAGCTTCCGCCCGGGAGATCGGTCGGAAGAATCCACGAAGCACCTGTAGTGCCAGGATAATATTCTCTCTTACGGACAAGTCACCTACGATACCGTCCCGCTTACGATCCTCCGGCAGATAACCAATGCCATGACGCATAGCATCCAGAGGCTTAGTGATCTTCACCTGTCTGCCATTCTTTTTCACTGTACCGCCAATGATACGGTCGGCACCGAAAATAGCACGGACACATTCGCTTCGGCCGGATCCCAGCAATCCGGTAAATCCGTTGACCTCACCCTTTTTGATATAGAAATCAAAAGGCTTGATCCCGGCGTCACTGCACAGATCCTTGGTCTCGAATAGGGGCTCTGTGCTTTCCGCTTTCTGATCTGCTTTCTGTTCACCCTTGATGTCGGACAGGTCATCCAGCTCCTTGCCGAGCATCTTGGATACCAGCTGTACTCTGGGCAAGTCCTTGATGGCATATTCGCCTACCAGTCCGCCATCCCGCAGGACAGTGATCTTGTCACACACTTCATATACCTGATCCAGGAAATGAGTTACGAAGATAATACCCACGCCTCTGGCCTTCAGATCACGCATCAGACCGAAAAGCTTTTCTACTTCCTGCTCATCCAGAGAGGAGGTCGGCTCATCCAGGATCAGTACTTTACAATCCATATCTACAGCTCTGGCGATGGCCACCATCTGCTGTACAGCGATAGAGCAGCTTGCCAGCTGTTGGGACGCTTTCGCAGGGATATCCAGATTCTGTAAAATCTTATCTGCGTCCTCATTCATTTTCTTCCAGTTCTGATAGATCTTGTTGGAACGTCCTATGTACATATTCTCTGCCACGGACAGATTCGGACAGAGTGTGATCTCCTGATATACAGTACTGATGCCCAGCTTCTGTGCCTCCTGCGGAGAGTGAATGGACACGGCCTTGTCTTTGCCGTCGATGAAGATCTGTCCTTCATCCTTGCTATAGACACCTGTCAGCACCTTGATCAGGGTTGACTTTCCGGCACCGTTTTCTCCCATCAATGCATGGATCTCACCTTTGTTCAGATGAAAATCCACACCCTTCAGAGCTCGTACACCGGGAAAGCTTTTGTGAATATTTCTCATTTCCAATACTTTGTTATTGTCCAAAAGTTTCACCCCTTAATCTTCTTTGATCTTTGATAAAAGAAGCGCGGAGCTAGCATGCGCCGCGCTTCTGGTCATTTACGTCAGACTAGATACCGTAGTTGTCTACATCTTCCTGAGTAATGGTGGTCGCATCGAAGCCCTTCTCGTCCATGATGATGGTCTTCTCGGAGATGGTCTCACCGTTCTCCAGCTTTTTGATGATCTCATCAATATAGGAAGCCTGGAAAGGATTGCACTGTCCATCGTAGTTCCAGTTGCCTGCCTTCAGCTCTTCCAGAGCCCACTTGTTGCAGTCAAATCCCATAACGATAACGTCTTTGCCTACGCCGTGGGAAATATTAGCCTTATCCAGAGCTGCTACCGCACCCTTAGCCATATCATCGTTCTCAGCGTAGATTACGTTGAAAGGAGTGCCTGCATCGATCACGGACTGTACGATCTGCTGTGCTTTCTCTGCGTTCCACTCAGCGGTCTGCTGTGTTACGAGATTGAAGCCGTCGTTTGCTGCCGCGTCATCCAGGGCACCGGTACGTCCCTGCTGTGCTGCAGAACCCATAACACCCTGTAAATGAATGATGTTATATTCACTTAAGTTCTGGCTCTTTAACCAGTCAACTGCGGTCTGGCCTTCCTTTGCCATATCGGATACGATGGATGCCTCATACAGGCTCTCATCTGCATCAATGGTACGGTCGAAGAGGATAACTCTGATGCCTGCATCCTGTGCGTCCTTCAATACGGAATCCCAGCCGGCAGTATCTGCTGCAGACAGAAGCAGGTAGTCAACGCCATCCTGGATGAACTTCTGTGCTGCGGTGATCTGCTCGTCGTTCTTTAAGCTATATGCGAAGGATGCTTCGTAGCCGTTTGCCTCAGTGAAAGTATCTTTCATATCCTTATCATTTGCGGTACGATAACCGGACTCGTTAGGGTCATTGTTAATGATACCGACCTTGATCAGATCTCCGGATGCATCCGCGCTTGTAGTTCCGGCGCTTGCGGTGTCCGTAGCTGCACCTCCGGTGGCTGCGCTGCTGCCCGCATCAGAGGAGCCGCATGCTACCAGACTAAATACCATGGTTGCTGCCATTACTGCTGCTAAAATTTTCTTTTTCATTGTATAACCTCCCAATTTTTTGTTGTTCAAAGAACTATTTCTTTGATGATCCTATTTTATCGTGAAAAAAAGCAAAAAACCATGAAGATACCTCTCGGAAAAGTTGGAATTTTTATGGCAAAAAAGAACCACCCTCGTAAACGGTTGAATATTTTACGATGATGGTTTATTTTTCTCACAAAGTATATTCCGGCAGCCGTACCGTCACGCAGGTTCCCTCGCCATAGGTACTGGTAATGGTGATCCCATATTTTTCCCCGAAGTTCAAACGGATCCGTTCATTTACATTATAAAGTCCGTAGATTTCCGTCTCACAGGCATTTCGATTGCGGATGCCCTCCCGTACCTGTCCCAGGCGTTCCGGTGTCATGCCCCTGCCATTGTCGGTGATCCGCAGGATACAGTCACTGTCCTCCATTTCCCCATCAATGCGGATCATACCCTTTCCCCGTTTGTTCTTAATGCCGTGGTACAGCGCATTTTCCACCAGCGGCTGCAATGTGATCTTGGGTATCCGGCTGGAGTACAGTTCTTCCGGCACGCAGATTTCATATTGGAGAATATCCTGATATCGCATCTGCTGGATTTCCAGATAGCTGCGCACATGCTGAAGCTCTTCCCTGACATCCAGAATATCCTGTCCCTGATTTAATGAAATGCGGAAGAAATCGGACAGACTGCCTACCATACTCACAACCTTTTTCTGTTCACCGGCCTCCGCCAGCCATACGATGGCATCCAGCGTATTATATAGAAAATGAGGATTGATCTGGGACTGCAGCAGTTCAAATTCCGCCTTGCGCAGGCGCACCTGCTCGGTCTTCACCTGCTCCAGCAGTTCATTGATCTTGTCGATCATGGTATTCATAGAATCGCTGAGCACCCGGGCCTCCAATCCGCCGGTCACATCCGATCGTACCGTCAGATCCCCTTTCGCCACCTGATCTGTCACCTGGGTCAGTCGTCTGATAGGTCTTGTAATACTCAGCGGAATATAATAGGATAAAAATAAACACAACATCAGGATCAATGCAAAAGCGATCACAGAAAACCGGATCATATTCACAAAAAAGTCCTGATACTGCTGTCTGCTCTCCTGGATCCCACGGATCTCATAATAGATGTATCGTGACATCGTGTCTCCTACCAGAGATGTCACGATCTGTACATCATTTTCCCAGATTTCTATATTATCTTCGTAACGGTTACCCTCACGGATATTGTCCTCGATCCTTCCAATATAGGTTCCCAGGTTATTCAGATATTTCTTTACGCTGGTCAGGCGCTTGCGATTCTCCTGTGATTCAGTTAATTCCTCCAGTCCTGCCACGATCTCATCTGCTTCCTCCAGCATGGCATGGAGACTGGATTCCTCCAGCGTCTTGTTGCCCACAATGAGGAGATAGGTCTCATAATCAAAATCCTTTTGGAAATCCAGGCTGAACTGACTGGCCATAACAGAGGAATTGACCATGTCCTCATATCTGCGATTGTTATTCCACAGATTATAGAAACAGAAGATCAGAAACAATACAAAAGGCACTAAAAGGCAAAGATAAGAATATCTTATCTTTGCCACGAGCGTAGAATGATCGTAAATTTCTTTTAACCTTTTTCTCATAAGAAGTCCTTTCCGCGATCGTGGCTATTTGATGCCGCCCCGATACTGGGTAGGTGTCATCCCCTGGGTCTTTTTGAACAGATAGGAAAAATAATGAGGGTCCTTGTACCCTACCTCCTGACTGATCAGGCTGCTGCGTTTGCCGGTGCAGCGCAATAATTCCTTTGCTTTGTTCATACGGTAATCCGTCAGATATTTAATGAAACTCATCCCTGTCTGCTGACTGAAGATCATGCTCAGATGATTCGGTGAGAAATTCACGTGGGATGCCAGCAGATTCAATGACAGCTCCTCTTCTGCATAGTTTTCCTCTATATATTTCATCACCTGCTCCACCACATCGTCATAGCGGCTGCTGGCTACTCTGTCTCTTGCTTCCAGCGCTTTGTCCAGGATCCGTATAATATACTGTATAGCACTGTCGCTGTCCTGCTGCGTCTTCTCATCCTGGCTCGGAGTCTCCGGATCCTGCGTATCTGTTGACAGGCTTTCCAGGAAATCCGCCACGCAGAAATAGGCATCCATCGTGATGTACTGCCTGAAAATATTGGACTGCAGTGCTTTGTTGCTCAGATCCCGGAAAAATTCTTCTACGAAATAAACGACCTCTTCTCTGTCTCCCTGCTTTAAGAATTCCTGGATCCTGGTCCGATCGATCTGTTTGGGATTGACTTGCTTGATATCAAAGTGCTCTTCTTCCGTTCCCTGTGCCAGATACCCGCCATCCAGGATGCGGCTGTCCTGCACCAGATACCTGTGAGCAAAAGCATGACTGGCCTGTTCAAAGGAGACCGGAAGCTCCCGCAGACGGTTCACCGGTCTGCCAATGCCTCCGAAATAGCGGACGTGCTCATACTTTTCCATAATATCTTTGATCTTCTCAATATATTCCTGCTGCTGAAGCTGTAACTGTTCTTCAGATTCCGCCTTTAGCAAAAATGCTTTGCCCTCCAGGTTACGGTCAAATGATACTACCGTTGTTCCGTCCTCCAGTGACCGCAGTTCTTCTTCGATGCGGATCAGGCTGCCGGAGTATTCGTCCTGTGCATGGCGCAGTGACTGCGTCTTAAATAAAATAATATTGTACCACGGTGCCGACAGATCGATGCCGAGTCTCTCCGCTGACTCCAGTAATTCTGCTGCGGTATTATCCCCAACGACCAGACTCTGGAACAGTTTTTTCCGCTCTCTGAGTGTATTTTCCTCCATCTCCTTCAAATAGCGTTCACGGATCTGGGTAGCTCTGCGTTTTTCCTCGATCTTTGCTGAGAGTTCCTCCAGTTCGGCCAGAAGTTCCTCTCCGTTAATCGGCTTGGACAAATACTGCGCCACCCCCAGTTTGATGGCTTCCTTCGCGTATTCAAATTCCTGATAACCGGACAGAATGATGATCTCGATGTCCGGAAGCTCTCTGCGGATCAGTCTGCTGAGCTCCAGCCCGTCCATAAACGGCATCCGGATATCAGTGATCACGATATCCGGACGCAGCCTCTGGATCATGGGATAGGCCAGTTCTCCGTCACCGGCCTCCCCACAGAACTCATAGCCATGAGTCTCCCAGTCGATATTATTTTTGATTCCCTCGCGGATGACGAATTCATCCTCCACCAAAAACACTTTTAACATTTTTACGATACCCTTCTTTTTACTGCGGATAGAAGTTTTTGGGGTTCCTGTCCACTTGAAGTACCCTAGCGGTAGAATACCTCTCCCAGCATCAAGTCTCTCTTCAGATCACGGATCTTTGTATCCTTGTCGATATATACAGCCTCGATACCCATCATAGCTGCCCAGTCACCCATCTGCTCAGCCGTCAGATCATAGGTAAAGGCGGTATGATGCGCACCGCCTGCCAGGATCCAGGCTTCCGCTCCGGTATACATATCCGGCTCCGGTGTCCAGAAATTGGTGGCTACGGGCAGCTTTGGCATAGGTTTCTCCACTTTCTTACAGTTCACATCATTGATGATCAGGCGGAAACGATTGCCCAGATCGATCAGGGATGCAGCAATGCCGTGTCCCTCCTTGGAAGTAAATACCAGTCTGGCGGGATCCTCTCTGTCTCCCATGGACAGAGGCTGGCATTTGATGCTGATCGGACCGTCCGCAATAGTAGGACAGATTTCCAACATATGAGCTTCCAGAATACCCTCTTTTCCCTTGACCAGATTATAGGTATAGTCCTCCAGCATGGAAGTACCCTTGGCATCCTTCACTCCCCCGGTCATGATCTTCATCAGACGCACCATGGCTGCTACTTTCCAGTCGCCTTCCGCACCGAAGCCGTAGCCTTTCTCCATCAGCCGCTGGATCGCCAGTCCCGGTAGCTGCTTCAGGGCACCCAGATCACCGAAATGGGTCACGATCGCCTGATAGTTTTTCTCCTCCAGGAAGCGTTCAAAACCCAGTTCGATCTGTGCCTGCACCGCTACATGCTTTCTGAACTCTCCGGGATCTCTTCCCTCTAATAAAATATTATACTTCTCATAGTACTCATCTACAAGAGCATTGACATCAGATTTGGAAACTGCATCTACACTCTCTGCGATCTCGTTTACGGGGTAAGCATCTACTTCCCAGCCAAACTTGATCTGTGCCTCTACCTTGTCGCCCTCGGTTACCGCTACATTGCGCATATTATCTGCCACACGCATGATACGGATATGGCTGCTCTCCACCACGCCTACCGCGGTGCGCATCCAGGATGCGAGCTTGCCCTGTACCACCGGGTCTGACCAATGGCCCACCACCACCTTGCGCTCCATACGCATACGGCTGACAATGTGGCCGTACTCTCTGTCACCATGTGCAGACTGGTTCTCATTCATGAAGTCCATATCAATGGTATCATAGGGCAGCTCCTCGTTAAACTGCGTATGGAAATGCAGCAACGGTTTGCGATACTCCTGCAATCCCAGGATCCATGATTTCGCCGGAGAAAAGGTATGCATCCAGGTGATCACGCCGGCGCAGTTTTCATCCAGATTGGCTTCATTGAAGGTGCGGCGGATCAGCTCGTTGGTGATCAGGGTCGGCTTCCATACGACCTCGTAGGGCAGCACACCGGAAGCATTCAGGGCATCCACGATTTTGTGGGAATGCTCCGCCACCTTCGCAAGGCACTCGTCTCCATACAAGTCCTGCGAGCCTGTGCAAAACCAGAATTGATAGTTTTTCGTCTGTAACATAAGTAATACCTCCTCTGAAAAATACGATTTCGATATTTCCATTTTACAACTTGTATGCTTCTACTAACAAGTTGTATATTTGGAAGCAAATATACCTCCTAAACGGAAGAATTCTATTTTGGGGCAGTAATATATCTGCCTTACTAAATTGAGAGTTAGTGAAATAGTTGTTCTAAAATCCACGCAGAAAGGGCTGCCCGCCCCGGACTCGGATGCTAGCTACAACTGTGGATTTTCTAAAGGAAAGTGGCCAAGTGCTTCTCACCATGACGGGGCCGCCTTTACGTTGCCATCCATGGCACTTATCGGCTAACGCGAACATCGTGTTCGCGTTGCCCCTGCGGCTCAACCACTTTCCAAGAAAATCTCACAGTCTCCGCCGCATCTACGTCCGGGGGAGCAGTCCTTTTCTGCTGGGTTATGAAAAACATCCCAATTATTTAGTCAGAGCATTTGAGAATACATGTGCAGAAGTTAAAAACAGGGATTTAGTATGTGCAAAAAAGTAGGAAATGCATGCGAATAATTCAAAAGTCAAAATTAAGTATGTATAACAAGTCGGAAAATACATGCCTTAAAGCAAAAAATAATGATCCGGCATGTATGATAACCGGGAAAACACATGCGCAATAGGCTAAAACAGAAAATAGGTATGTAAATTGCTTTAGAAAACACATGTATAAAATTTGAAAATATGAATTAAGTATGTGAATGACTTTGGAGGAATACAGAAACCAGTAACATGAGATAGACTTAGTGCTTTTTTCATGGGATTTTCAAAACGCAGAACTCCCGGAGTATGCGGTGCCATGTCGAAGATGTTTGTCGGAGGATGTTGATATTTTCTAGAAAAGTGCTGAAAGACAGGGGGAAAGCGGACACGATGTCCGCGTCAGCCGATTGTCGACATGGATGTCGACTGTAGGCGGCCCCGTCATGACGAGAACTACTCATCACTTTTCGTAGAAAATTCACATCCGGAGACCTTACATCGAGACATGTGTATCGCATGCTCCGGGAGTTCGTGGATTTTGCCAATGTATTCAACTAACTCTCAATCTACTGCAGCAGGAGTTTCCCACCACGAGCTCCGGCTGGATGAGAATTCTTCTCTCCTCCGGCTGTAAAATCTCGCCCTGCAGAAGAGACAACAACAACTGTGCGGCCATCTCCCCCAGTTTTTCCTGGGGATGCACGATGGTCGTGAGGTGAAAACCATCTCCCATGGCCATGCATGAGTTGTCATAGCCGGTGACAGAAATATCCTCCGGAACACGGATCCCGCGGGAGGCCAGTGCCGGAATGATCTGCATAGCGATCTGATCGTTATAGCATACGACGGCATCCAGTGAAATCCCCTTTGCCAGTAGTCGCAGAATTCCTTCCCGGGGATGTACCTTTCTATCCTCCGTATGGAACCATATCACCTTATCGGGATCGTAGAGCATACCCGCTTCCTGTAATGCCTGCACATAGCCGCGATGGCGGTTCTGCCCCTGGATGTCATCCGCCTTGAAGATTCCGGCAATACTACGGTGCCCATTGTCTAACAGATACTTTGTGATCATATATCCGCCCCTGCAGTCATCCATCAGCACCTGTGGTCTGTCCTCCATCCGGTCGAAGCAGCCCTGTATAAACACGTAAGGAATTCCATAGCTTTCGAGCTGTTCATATAAATGCAGATGCCTGCAGCTGATCTGGCTTTTACTGGGTTCAATGATGACTCCGTCGATCTCCTTCTGCAACAGTTCTTCGAGACATCTGGCTTCCCGGCTTCTGGAATTGTGGGTATTTTTCAGCAGAATACTATAGCCTTCAGCCGTGAGGACATCATCAATCCCCTGAATGACCCTCGGGAAAATATAATCCGACAGATAAGTAGTCACTACAGCTATATTGTGGGATTTATGTCCGGGACGTAACCGCTCCGATACAAAGGTCCCTTTTCCGTGCATTGCATAAATATATCCTTCCTGTTCCAGGATCGCCAGTGCTTTCCGGACAGTCTGACGGCTCACCTGATAAGCAGCCGCCAGTTGGTTCTCAGAAGGCACTCGATCCCCCGCCCGCAGTTCTCCCCGGCGGATCTGCTCCTCCAGGTCATGATGCATTTTATAGTATTTCAGCTGTTTTTCTTCCATTGATTCCAGCCCTGCTCTTTCTCTATCTGGATTTTACCTGTCCAAATCTTGTTTCCAAACAACACTGTCCTATATTTCTCATCATTTTTCGCTTTCCGGCATGATCAGCTTTCTGAGCTCTTCCGCACCGCTGACGAAATCACCGGTTATCGTATTATTATGGATAACATGATCGCAGATTTTCCGGTTGCGTTTTTCCGCATCAATGGACAGGATCCGCAAGGTCTTCTCCTCGGTGTCGTAGTCAGATTCTATGATGTCGGCAATCAGCTTTTCCTTGTCGCGCGCCACGTATATAATGTGCGTGGGGAAAGACCGTTTCATGGCGATAGCACCGCACATATCCACCGGGATCACAGCAAACTTCCCCTGATCCAACAGCTCACGGATATCTTCTTTTCTCGTTCCGTAACGCACTCCCGCATAAGCTGTTTTTTCAAAAAAATCCATCCGGTCGAAGGCTTCTTCCGAAACATACCGGTGTCCGTGACGTTCCGGTTCCGTACAGTAATTCACCGGGCGTACAAACAATTCCTCCATGCGGATATTCTCTGTCGTATTTCCACCTTCGCTACCGCACAGAGCTTCTGTGATCTCACGTTTCCCGGAGCCGGAAGGCCCCACCAGTGCAAGTACCGCCGGAGCGGTGATCTTCTCCGGCTTCGAAGTGGAGGCTTTCATGATCTGACGCACCAGCGACACGAATTCCGCCATGGTATTCACAGACAGGAGACCTGTCATTTTGGCATTCCATGGTTTCCGCATCAACACCGGATACTCTGCCTTGCTATCCAAAATATTGTGAATGGCATCATCCAGTACAATATCAAAATGTACGCGGTCTTTCGCACTTCCCAATATAATATTCTCCGGTGGAAGTTCCGGGAACTGCGTCATGATCTGCTCTGCCCGCACTCCCATAAAATGCGGCGATACCGCCGTAATAAAAAAAACATCCGCAATCTGCATCAGCCGGCGGATCCCACGCTTTGTCTCCTCCGTGGGAATCTGCCGGCTGTACAGCTCGGGATCATTATAAAATTCTTTGATCACCGAAGTTCTTCCCTCATTGGCCCAGGAAGTGATCTCTTCCAGGCGATAAGGCTTCTCCGGATGATATTTTTCATTTGCCATACGGATGGCTATGCTGTTAAACGGGGCGGTGACATCGTCCCAGTCAATACCGATACTAGGTCTGAGCATGCTGTGCTTCCTCACTTTATACAGATACATTCTACTATTATATGCGATCTGTATTCAGCATAGCATAAACCGGTGCACAGCACAATCCATACATGCCGGATATCTCTAGCCTTTCATGGCCTCTTCCAGGATATGCAGACAGTTCTGCATGGATGCTTCAAATTCTTCTTCATTATTATTTTGGAACAGGATCAGATCATCCTTCACCTTAGGATCATCCAGATTCTCCGGAATGGAGAAATCACAGGATGCAATATACTCATCCCAGTGTGCCAGCTTCCAGGTATCTCGATCGGAATTTCTGGCGATCATACGCTCATGTACGATCTCCGGAGATGTTTCCACCCATACGACCACCAGCGTTGCATTTTTCTCTGCAAGCTTGGCTTTCAGATTATGAATATAATCCATATCCCGGATCTCCTGGGTAAAGGGTGCATTGATCAATACAATATCGTCATAATCCAATGCTTCCATAGCCAGATCCACAACACACTCGTACTCATAGTCACGGATATTTTTTTCAAAAAAGTCACTGCTTCTGTCATAAGGCTGTCCCGCTACTACAAAGATCTGTTTTGACAATGTGATCAAAGTATCCTTGTCCAAATATACCACATGCTGCAGTCTCTTCGCCAAAGCTTTGGAAATATAAGTTTTTCCGCAGGCGGGCGGTGATGTTACCAGGATCAATTTCTTAACCATAAAAATCTTCCTTTCCGCTATGTATTGTTTCTTATTATCTGTCCCCTTTTCATTAGATATATCGCGATTTTTGGAGATTGTCAACTATTTATCAAACTTTTTTTGTGATAATGCACAACGACTCTTTTCTCTGTATTGCACAATTGTCAACGCTTTCGAACTATGCTAGTATACTGGTACAGGAGGGATGTATATGACCAACCGGGAATTATTAGAAGCTATCGTAATCAAATTAGACCACATAGATCAACGGCTTGACAAAGTAGAACAGCGGCTTGACAAAGTAGAACAGCGGCTTGACACTCTTGAGCAACGATTCGATTCACTGGAACAACGGGTTTCCAATTTGGAATCCGGTCAGATTTCCATGGAGCGCCGCATCACTAATATAGAGCTGACTCTTGAGAATGAAGTCTGCCGCAATATTTGTACGATTGCGGAAGCTCATTTAGATTTATCCCGCAAATTCGATCAGGCATTAAAAGTCAAAGAAGATGACGAATTGATACGTGTCCGTCTCAACGTATTAGAAAATGATGTCCGCAAAATAAAACAACGTCTGGAAATTGCATAGTTTGTTTTTATTAATACCTTATCTTAATGGATAAGGTATTTTTTGTTTCCTTTTTTGTTGACTTGTCAACATCCATGTGTTACACTTCATAGAGTTGTTGTTTCATCAACATTTTATAGGAGGATTGTCCATGCAGGATCGTTTTGAAAGATTCGTTGTATCGATCACGGAATTGCACCGTTATCTGCAGAAATTAAAAGAACTGGAAATGGGGCAATTAGACTTAAAAGCAGGTTACACTATGTGTCTGTATCACCTGGGAAAACATCCGGAGGGGCTGACTGCCACACAGCTGACAGAGCTTTGTAAGGAAGATAAAGCTGCCATTTCCCGGACATTAAGCCAGTTAAGTGCTAAAGGCCTGGTATCCTGTGAGTTGCCGGAAAACAAGCGTTCCTACCGTACTTTATATTATCTGACCGAGGAAGGCAGCACTGTAGTCAAAAAAATCGGTTCCCGGATCTACTCTGCACTGGCTCACGGCGGAGACGGCATGACAGAGGAGCAGCGGGTGAATCTCTACGATTCCCTGGAGAGGATCTCTCATAATCTGGAACAGTACCTTGCTGAGTTCCCTTCCGAACATCCCAAAGAGAGTTGATCCCCGAGACGCAGGCCATATCTGCGCCACGGACACGTGAGGCTCCAGCCGGCTGCTTCATCGCAGAAAAGTCAGAATTTTGAAATCCAGTATATTACTATTATAGAAAGCACAGGAATTTTACACTATGGAAAAAATACGTTTTATCACCGACTCCGCATCTGACATGAACCATTCCAGGGAGGATGTCACCATCCTGCCGCTGCACATTCGCTTCGGCGACGACGAATATGCAGACGGTGTCACCATCAGTCACAGAGAATTCTACGAAAAGCTGATCGAATGTGACACGCTGCCCACCACCAGCCTGGTATCTCCCGCCGTCTTTGAAAACGCTTATGAGCAGGCAGTCTCCGCGGGGGAGACCGTCATCGTAATCACCATCTCCGGCAAATTGTCCGGCACCTGTCAGAGCGCCCGGATCGCTGCGGAAGATTATGAGGGTAAGGTATTCGTCGTAGACAGCATGAATGCCACCATAGGAGAACGCATTCTGGTAGAATATGGTCTGCAATTAAAGGATCAGGGAAAATCCGCAGAAGAAATTGTCAGCATTCTCGAAAAGGAGAAATCCAAGATCCACACGATGGGACTTCTGGACACCCTGGAATACCTGAAAAAAGGCGGACGTATCTCCTCTACCGTGGCATTCATCGGCGGTGCACTGGCCATCAAGCCTGTGGTTGCTGTCTCAGACGGTGAGATCATTATGCTCGGGAAAGCCCGCGGCTCCAAAAACGGCAGCAACTTCCTGATCCGGGAGATAGAAAAAGCTGACGGTGTGGATTTCTCCCGCCCTTTCTGTCTGGGTTATACCGGTCTGAGTGATGAGCTGTTACAAAAATACATTCACGACAGTGAACACCTGTGGAAGGATTACGCAAAGGAACTTCCCATCAGCACTCTGGGAGCCACCATTGGAACCCATGTAGGTCCCGGTGCCGTAGCGGTTGCCTTCTTCGAACATTAAACCTATTATAATTCTTTCCATTTACTCAAGAACAGCCGCAATCTTCCGGATGTTACGATGCGGGCTGTCACACGGATCAAAAAAATCCCGAAGGCTTTCACAGTCTCCGGGATTTCTTTTATTTTTCTTTTGTTTCTCTGATTAAGCAGCCTTTTTCGCTTTCTTTTCTTTCATCTGCCTAACGAAGGTCTGTGCACCTTCTACTACCAGGAAGATTGCCAGAACTGCCATTGCAGCTGCGAAGAACAGCTGGAACCAGTCACCCCATGCAGCAGTGCCGGCACCGATCGCCTTGCACTTGTTGATCACGGTGATCACCAGGCTGGTCAGGGTTGCGGCAAGCATGAATACCATAGGGAAGAAGAACATCTTGTTGTTCTTACCAACTTCACCCAGCCATGCAGCTACTGCCATCAGAGCGATACCTGCGAGCAGCTGGTTCGCTGCACCAAACAGACCCCAGATCTGGCTTAAGGACAGACCGCCGAGGATACAGCCGATCAGTACCATGGATACCGTACCGAACAGGGGATGTGCCAGCACCTTACGTGCGCCCTTGGCATCCTTGTAAGTAGCTTCGCCTTCCTTCAGGAACAGCTCGGAGAACATGAAACGGCTCAGACGGGTACCGGTATCCAGACTGGTCAGTGCAAATACGGATACAGACAGTGTGAGCAGTGCGTAGATGGTACCGTATGCCTTGGAGGTCTCGGTACCGAACATGGATGCAATACCTGCTGCGAATGCAGCTGCGGGAGATCCGAACTCACCGTTTAAGTACTTCTGATATACTGCACCGACTGCTACCAGGGCGATGATACCCAGAGCAGACTCGATCAGCATAGAGCCGTAACCGATAGCCTTGGCATCCTTCTCGCTCGCTAACTGCTTGGAAGAAGTACCGGTAGCGATCAGGCTGTGGAAACCGGAACATGCACCACATGCTACAGTGATGAACAGCATAGGGAACAATGTCTGTCCTGCCTTGGGTTCCCAGCCATTAAACGCGGGGATATCGAATGCAACCGTACCGGTGAAAGCACCGGCAACGACACCGATGAATGCCAGACCGATCATAGCATACAGCAGGAAGCTGGACAGGTAGTCACGGGGCTGTAACAGGATCCATACGGGAACCAGGGAGGCCACTGCGATGTAAACACCTACAAATACGATCCATGCGATACGGTTCATGGCAAAACCAACGTTCAGACCCAAAACAGTAATAGCTACGATACCGATGATACCACCGATGGTAGCGGGCAGAGTCTTGACACCCATTCTGTTGGTCACATAACCATAAATAATAGCCAGAACGATGAACAGCAGAGAGATCATTGCGGTAGACTGATTGCCGGTAGGATTGGTCACGAAACCGAAACCGGTCTTGCCAGCTTCGTCTGCCGCAGTCAGGAAAGTACCTGCCACGATGTTAACAAAGGAAGCGATTACCAGGATCAGCACCAGAAGTGCGAAAATGATGAAAAGCTTCTTAGCTCTGGATCCCATGGAATCCTCGATGATCTCACCTACAGATTTACCGTCATGTCTGATAGATGCGAATAAAGATCCGAAGTCCTGCAGACCGCCAAAGAAAATACCACCGATGATACACCACAGGAATACGGGAACCCATCCGAAGATGGAAGCCTGAATCGGTCCGTTGATCGGGCCTGCTCCGGCAATAGATGAAAAATGATGGCCCATAAGTACAGCAGGCTTAGCTGCGACGTAATCCACACCATCCTCCTTCTCAATCGCAGGAGTCTTCTTGGTAGGATCGATGCCCCACTGTTTTGCCAGCCAGGAGCCATAGAACACATAGCCGATAAACAACAAACAAATAGCGGCTACAACGATTAATAATGCTGTCATTTGTGTTTCTCCTTTTCTTAATACACAGATTTAATTTTTGTAAATACACGAATTGCTCCGCAAAATACTGCTCTCGCAATTCTAAACTGTTCGGAATTCGTTAATTTACTTCGTAAATTACTACTTCCTCACAGTTTTTCGGTCCATAAATTCAAATATCTTGCCATGCAAGCATGCCCGATATTTGGAATTTCTGTCCCTTGTATTTACTGTATTGCCTTTTTTACGAGCTTCTTCAGAATCTGTCCGTGGCGGTTGTGGACGATCCGACCCGAAGACAGCTCGGCGACAATCAGACGATAATTGCTCCAGCCATGGAATCCCCAGAGATAACTCTGATAATGCCTGCACTTTTTCACCTGTGCGAGAGCATCCTCCCCGGCATGAGCGGTCAGAATGATCAGGACGACATCACTGTTCCTGTGATTGGAAGACGGCTGCACATTTGCAGTTCCCCGCTCCCAAGCGATAGCGTCCAGTTCCAGAAGGCGTTCCTTAGATAAAGATTCTTCTGTGGCAAAATACACTGTCTCGTTGGTGTCAATATCTGCCACCTTAGCTTTCTTGATCAGAAAGTACTGCTCATTATGGGATTCGAAGATCGCCTCTGCTGCGAATGGCGGTTCTACAGCCTCTGTTTTGATATTGTAGTAGGTCTGATAAGATCGCAGGACGCGTTCCAGCGCTTCCCCGGGAGTAAGTGTCTTTTGTAATTCCATTCTGCTTTCCTTTTAAGCATGCGTAATCGATTAATTTTACGTTCATGCTATTGATAACTTTAGCACGTCGAAGTGTCAAACGCAACGGATTTTTTAGCATTTCTTTACACTTTTTTTATAAATACATACTTTATCGTTATATGTTAGTCCTCTGACAGCTTTTTTCCAAGGTGCAAATTTAACCTATATACCATTACAAATTTAATCTCTTTATCTGGATAAACTTATTGACTTTTGTTGGGTAACCGGAAATCATTCTAAAAAAAGCAGCCGATTTTCATCAGCTGCCGATTTTTAGGAATGATTCTTCTCTTCCTTGATCTCCCAATGGATCAGGAAGGTCAGTGCCGCACGAAGTCCGATGATACCGGCTACGGTAACGATCTCCTTCCAGTCTCTGACAATAACGGTCTTAAGGATCTCACTGCACAACTTGAATTCCAGCCCTACAGCAAGCCCCTGCGCCAGGGTGATCTTCATATCCGGCACCCGCCGCACATAATTATAAAACCCTTTCAGACCGGAGAGAATAATAACGATCACTCCGACAAATTCAAAGAACAGTATTGCCACCTGGACAATATTGTTCATCACGTTTTCCAGGAATTCAATGATAAGCTCTATGTGGAACATGCACAGCCCCCCGCTTTTCTTACACTTCTTTTTTCATTGTAGCGTATCCAAAAAGGGCGTGCAAGATGTATCTTTATCTTTTTATCAGCTATTTTTCTTCTGTTTTCAATAATTCCTGCATAGTATGCCAGCCAAGCACCGCGCATTTTACCCTGGCAGGCATGTGGGCGATATCCTGCAATACGGAGGCCTCTTCCAGCTCATCCTTCTCTTCATCGGTGATACTTCCCTTGATCATTTTCAGGAACAGATCTGCCAGATGCAGTGCCTCTTCCTTACTTCTACCAATGACCAGTTCCAGCATCATGTCCGCAGAAGCCTGGGAGATGGCACAGCCGTCTCCTTCAAAGGCACCGTCCACGACTACACCGTCCTCCACCTTCAGTTCCAGGAAAATATCATCGCCGCAGCTGGGATTGACACCCTCTAACACCAGGTTCGCATCCTCCAGCTTGTGTTTGTGATACGGATGCAGATTGTGCTCCGTCAGGATCTCATTATAAAACGTTTTATTCTCCATAGCCCATCTGTCTCCTTATCCCGGCAAGACTTGTTAAAAATGCCTGTATCTCTTCTTCCGTATTGTAGACGCCCAGACTCACTCTGGTGGTAGACAACACTTTCAGGTGCTGTAGTAACGGCTGGGCGCAGTGATGTCCCGCCCGGACTGCGATGTGATCTGCATCTAAAACAGATGCCACATCATGGGGATGCACGCCGTCCAGCTTAAATGTCACGATACCGTGATGATCCTCCGCTTTCTGTGATCCTAAAATATGCACCGCAGGAATCTCCTTCATCCCATCCATCAGCAGTTTTGTCAGCTTTGCTTCTCTCTCTTCGATGAAATCAAAGCCGATCTTCTGCACATAACGGATAGCCTCTGCGAGGGCATAAGCACCGGCACCGTTCACCGTACCTGCCTCGAACTTATGAGGCACCTCTGCCCACACAGCTCCTGTACGGCTGACGGAATCGATCATTTCTCCACCGCATAAAAACGGGGGCATCTGCTCTAACAGCTCTCTCTTCGCATATAACACACCGATTCCCATGGGAGCGTACATTTTATGCCCGGAAAATGCCAGAAAATCCACATCCAGATCCTGTACGTCCACTGTCATATGGGGCACGCTCTGGGCTCCGTCTGCCACGAAATAAGCGCCTGCCTCATGTGCCAGCTGTGCAAAACGCTTGATATCATTTTTGCAGCCCAGCACATTGGATACCTGGGTCATGGCAACGATCTTCGTTCGGTCGCTCAGTGCCTCCTTAAAAGCTTCCTCGGTATATTTTCCGTCTTCGGTGCACTCCAGATACTTCACCACTGCTCCGGTCCTGGCTGCCGCCTGCTGCCAGGGCAGGAGATTGCTATGGTGCTCCATAATGCTCACCAGGATCTCATCTCCCGGTTTCAGTACCAGGGAGCCGAAGCTGTACGCCACCAGGTTTAAACCTTCCGTGGCATTGCGGACGAAGATGATCTCCGCCGCTTCCTTCGCATTCAAAAACTCCCTTACCGTCTCTCTGGCTTCTTCGTATTTTTCGGTTGCCGCCTCTCCCAGCTCGTATAAACCGCGCAGGGGATTGGCATTGTATTTTTCATAAAATTCCCGCTCTGCTTCCAGGACACAGACCGGCTTCTGCGAAGTCGCTGCGGTATCCAGATAGATCACTTTCTGATTCTCCAGCAGAGGAAAATCCTTGCGGATCTCGTTGACTGAAATACTCATACTTCCTCCTGTTATCTTACTCTTTACGCTTCCTCTTCTTCCACGGCTCTGCCCAGGAACTTTTGTACCTTTGCCTGTGTGGCGGCATCGGGGATCTTGCGGCAGACCGCATCCACCTTCGCCATCGCCATCATCTCATAGATCTGCTCTCTGTTCATGCCGCGGCTCTCTAAGTAGAACAGTAGCTCATCATCCAGCTTACCGATGGTGGCGCCGTGATTGCCTTCCACATCTTCCTCCGCACAGAGGATCAGGGGAATAGTCTGGTTCACCACATCATTGGACAATAACAGTACGTCCTCTTTTTCATTGCCTACCGCACCCTTGGCACCCCATTTGAAGTCAATGGTGCCGCGGTATAATTTGAAGGCATGATCTCTTAACACGCCTCCGGCCTGCATATTACTCTGGGTCTTTTTCCCCTCATGCAGAGCCACATAATTCATATCCAGTCTGCCTTCGCCGTCTACGATATAGGCGGTATCCGTGTTCACGCTGCTCTCTCTGCCCTGCAGAGTGGTCTTACATCCAAGGTAGGTATTCTTCCCGCCCAGGATCAGCTGGATGACTTCCAGGGAAGCCTTCTCCTCACACAGGGCACCGACATCATTCATAAAAGTAAAATCACTGCCCAGTCTCTGCACCTGGATCAGCCGGAGCTTCGCTCCTTCTTCCAGATACAGTCTGGTGGATACTGCTGCCTGACCTGACGCCTCCCTGTCGGAAGCAAAGTCCTCGATCACGGTGATCTCACTGTTTTTACCTGCTTTTACCGCTACAGCTCCCGCCTGTAATCTGTTCTGTGCATAGGCATAATCAAGCAGTAACGGCTGCACCTCTGTCACATCCGCGGGCACCTCATAATGTTTTGCTTTTACTCCCGCTGCGGCAAGCAGACCGTCCATATCTTCCCCCATACCGGAGGCAATCCCTGCAAAATCCGCATTCCAGGGCTTAGAGCCTTCGTTTTCAGCGGTCGTTATCTTCTCCGGCAGAGCGACTTTTGCCTCTCCGGCCGCGGGGATCTCTATTTTCTCCAACTGCGTCTCATTCATACGAAGCCAGTTCCATGTCTTGGAGGGCAGTCGGTTGATGGTCATATTATATTCTTTTTCCATATTCTGTCCTCCCTTTACCCGATGCTGCCTTTCATCTCCAGGCGGATCAGGTTGTTCATCTCTACCGCATATTCCAACGGCAGCTCCTTCGATACATTGTCCGCGAAGCCGCTGACGATCATGGCTCTGGCGTCCTCCTCGGAGATACCGCGGGACATCAGATAAAACACTGCCTCATCGCTGATCCTGCCGATCTTTGCCTCATGCCCGATATCGGCATCCTGGGTACGGATATCCATCGCCGGGATGGTATCGGAGCGGGACTTATCGTCCAGCATCAGGGACTGACAGGATACGGCGGATTTACTCTTTGCCGCACTGTTCTTCACTACCACGGAGCTTCGGAACGTACTGATCCCGCCATCCTTGGAGATGGACTTCGTGTTGATATAAGAAGTGGTCTCCGGTGCATTGTGAACCACTTTCGTACCGGTATCCAGATTCTGTCCGGCTCCGGCGAAGGTAATACCGGTAAATTCCGCTCTCGCTCCCTTACCGTTCAACACGCTCATTGGATAGAGATAGGATACGTGGGATCCGAAGGAACCGGATACCCATTCAATGGTACCGCCCTCTTCCACCAGCGCCCGCTTGGTGTTCAGATTGTACATATTCTTGGACCAGTTCTCGATGGTGGAGTAACGCAGTTTTGCATTTTTCCCCACGAACAGCTCCACACAGCCGGCATGGAGGTTCGCCACATTGTACTTCGGGGCGGAACAGCCTTCGATAAAATGCAGATAGGCACCCTCGTCCACAATGATCAGGGTATGCTCGAACTGTCCGGCTCCCGGTGCGTTCAGTCGAAAATAAGACTGCAAAGGGATCGTCACGGACACTCCGGGGGGAACATATACGAAGGAACCACCGGACCACACAGCACCGTGCAGCGCTGCGAATTTGTGGTCTCTGGGGGTCACCAGCTTCATGAAATGTTTCCGCACCATATCCGCATATTCCCCGTTCAGGGCGCTCTCCATATCGGTATAGACTACGCCCTGGGCTGCCACTTCTTCTCTGACATTGTGATATACCAGTTCGGAATCATATTGTGCCCCCACACCGGCGAGGGACTTCCGCTCCGCCTGTGGGATCCCCAATTTTTCGAAGGTATCCTTGATGTCCTCCGGCACTTCGGACCATTTGGCGCTCATATGGGTATTAGGTTTTACATAGGTTACGATGTCTTCCATGTTCAGACCCTCAATAGAGGGACCCCAGTCGGGAACTTCCATCTCATTATAGATCTGCAGAGACTGTAATCTGAAATTTGCCATCCATGCGGGATCCTTCTTTTTCTCGGAAATCTCCGCCACAATATCGGGAGTCAGTCCCTTTTTAATACGATAGACGTCCTTCTCCTCATTACGGATATCATAAATGCTTCTGTTGACGTCTTCCACGTATGTCTTTTCACGTTCACTCATTCAGATCGTCAACCTCCTTATGCTTCCAGAAAACGTTCGAAACCATGCTCGTTGATCTCGTCTACCAGGGAAGCGTCGCCGGATGCCACGATCTTACCATTCACCAACACATGGGTCTTGTCCACATGGAGAGACTCCAGGATTCTGGTGCTGTGGGTGATGATCAGCAGCGCACCTTTTTTGTCCTTCTGGTATTCTTCCACACCCTTGGATACCGTACGTACCGCATCCACATCCAGACCGGAATCGGTCTCATCTAAGATTGCCAGAGAGGGTTTTAACATAAGTAACTGTAAGATCTCTGCCTTTTTCTTCTCACCGCCGGAGAATCCCACGTTCAGATCACGGTCCCCGTAGGAAGGATCCATCTGCAATACTTCCATTGCCTGCTCCAGTTCCTTTTTGAAGGTCCACAGCTTGATGCGGGAACCGCTTCTCTGTTCCACGGCATTACGGATGAAATTCCGAAGCGATACTCCGGGTACCTCCAGGGGATTCTGGAAAGACAGGAAAATACCGTCCTTCGCTCTCTGGTCTGTAGTTTCCTCTAATAATTCCTTCCCTTTGAACAGGATCTCACCACCGGTCACCTCATAACGGGGACTTCCCATGATGGTGTAACCCAGTGTGGATTTGCCCGCACCGTTGGGTCCCATGAGGACATGGGTCTCTCCGGGACGAACCTCTAAATCTATTCCATGAAGGATGGGCTTGTCCTCTACACTTACGGACAAGTTACGCACCTGTAATAATTGTTCTGACATATACTTCCTCCTATCTCTAGCGTACAACTAGGAATTACTATATCATTATATACAAGCATCTGCAAATATGCAACATATAATTCCTACAAAAGTGCCGTACATTCTATTCAAATTGTATTACATTTTTTTGTATTACATGTTTTAGTTAGCAGCAACTTACTATAAAGTAAAACACAAGCCATTGCGAGGAGTTCTCTTTTTCTCTCACAATGGCCTTTGCTTTTTCTCTTTTTATGCTTTTTCTCTTTTTATGCTTCTTCTCTATCCAAAAGGTTCTTCATGCTCTTGGTGCTGATCCACAGGGTAGATGTATTATGCAGAAGAGCGGAAGTGGTGGGAGGAATGATACCTGCCACACCTAAAATGATCAGTCCGGTGTTGATCCCTACGATCATGCGATAATTTTTATGGATCCGCTCCATCAGGGCATTGCTCAGCTCCTTCAGTGTCGCTACTTCCTGTAAATTATCCGCACCGATGGTCACATCCGCGATCTCTCTGGCGATCTGTGCGCCCTCGCTGATAGCAATCCCTACGTCTGCCGCAGACAATGCCGGGGAATCGTTGATGCCGTCACCGATCATAATGACTTTATGACCTGCCTGCTTCTCCTGCTCCACGAACCTTGCTTTGTCCTCCGGCAACACCTCGGAATAATACTCATCCACGCCGACGGTACCCGCAATTGCCCCAGCGATACGGTCGCTGTCTCCTGTCATCATGACTACCTTGTGGATTCCGAGACTCTTCAGCTGTCGGATGACCTCCGGAGCCTCTTCTCTGAGAGGATCCTCGATGCAGATCACTGCAGCCAGCTTGCCGTCAATTGCCATATACAGGCGGGAGTATTCCTCAGGCAGCTGATCGAACAGCTCCTGTCTGCCCTCCGGGATCTGTGCCTGCTCATCCTCAAATACGAAATGGTAGCTGCCGATGATGATCTTCTTGCCGTCCAGAGTAGAAGAGATTCCATGGGCTACAATATATTCCACTTTGGTATGCAGCTCTTCATGTACCAGCTCCTTGCGGGCTGCTTCCCGCACCACTGCTTTTGCCATGGAATGAGGAAAATGCTCCTCCAGACAGGCAGCGATCCGAAGCAGTTCCTCTGCGGGTTGTCCGTTAAAGGATACCACATCCGCCACGGTAGGCTGTGCCTTGGTCAGAGTACCGGTCTTGTCAAATACGATGGTCGTGGCATCTGCCATAGCCTCTAAGTATTTGCCGCCCTTCACCGTGATCTCGTAGGTGCTTGCCTCACGGATCGCAGACAATACCGCTAACGGCATAGACAGCTTCAATGCGCAGGAGAAATCCACCATCAGCACGGATAATGCCTTGGTCACATTCCGTGTGAACATCCATACCAGACCGGTGCCTAAGAAAGTATAGGGTACCAGCTTATCTGCCAGGTGCTCTGCCTTACCCTCCAGAGAGGATTTCAGCTTCTCGGATTCCTCGATCATGGTCATGATCTTCTCATATTTGCTGGAGCCGCCGTTTTCTTTCACACAGATAGTCAGCTCACCTTCTTCTACCACAGTTCCGGCATAGACAGTTCCACCGGGAATTTTTCTCACCGGAACGGATTCTCCGGTCAGAGATGCCTGATTCACCATACCTTCTCCATCCGTCACTGTACCGTCGAAAGGAATCACATTGCCCATGTGGATCCTTACCAGATCTCCTGACTTAATGGACGTGGACGGCACCAGGATCTCCTGTCCATCACTCACAACCCATACCTTGTCAATATTTAAGGACATGCTCCTCGCCAGATCACCGACAGACTTTTTGTGCGTCCACTCTTCCAGTATCTCGCCGATGCCTAACAGGAACATCACAGAGCCTGCGGTGTTGTAATCACCACGCAGCACGGATACGCCGATAGCAGTGGCATCCAGTACCGGCACTTCGATCTTCCCCTTCGCCAGAGTCTTCACGCCGTGCCAGAGATATTTGAAAGACTTCACTGTGGTGATCACGGAACGGATATCCATGGGCAGAAACAGCCTGATCCCATAATGCATTACCACTTTATTGATCAACTGATCCTTATATTCCCGGTTCATCTCTCTGCCGGAATTAGCAAGATAGTTCTCCGGCACTTCCGTACCCTGATACGTAAAATTCTCCAGTGTCTTCAGTGCCTCCTCCCTGGAACCGGTATAGACTACCGTAACATCCAGGGTACGCTCCTGAATTTTGGCACTGACAATATTACTCTGTCCGTCCAGATAGTATTGCAGTGTATCTGCCTGTGCAAAGCTCATGCAACTCTGCAGAATGTGAACCCTGAGTCTCCCCTTTATCTCATGTTTGATCACAAATCTCATAATTTATGCCTGCTTTCATAAAGGGATCATTCTTCTGTTGCAGTCTCTGCTGCTTCTGCTTCACCATCATACTCTTTTGCTGCCTGTGCTGCTCTGTCCTCGTTGATCTGCTGAGCCTCTGCGTAGATATCCTCTGCGTTCTCCTGGATGGTGGTCGCAGTCTTCATGACACACTCTTTTGCGCGCAGAACTGCTGCAGTGCAGTTGGTGTACAGCTTCTTCGCATCCTTGCTGGACAGTACTTTGATACCTGCGGTTCCGAACAGAACGCCTGCTGCGAAAATACCGGTTTTTGCTTTATCAATCTTTTTTAAACATTTCAACATAATTCATTTCCTCCTGTGTGAATTCTTTGGTTTATTCTATTTATGAATGAATATTATAATCACCTGTTTTTCTTATTTCCAGTTTTTTCTCCTTTACTGAAAAATTTTATCATTAAAAAAGGCCAGTGGATCAAAATCCACTGACCTTCTTGTATTCCTGTAATTTTTCTTTTGCTGCCGGGGTCAGATTCTTAGGCACCTGAATCTGGATCACGACATACTGATCGCCGTGGGCATTTTTATCCTTCATGGATACCACACCCTTGCCTTTCAGACGGATCTTGCTACCGGACTGCGTACCTTCCTTCACTTTGCACATGACATCGCCGTACAACGTGGGCACACGGATCTCGCCGCCCAAGGCCGCAGTAGTATAGGGGATATTGACCGTGGTATACAGATCCTGTCCTCTACGCTCCCAGCCCGGTTTCTCCTGTACCGTCACCTTCAGATACAGGTCACCGCTCTCACCGCCGGAGTAACCTTCACCGCCCTTACCTTTCAGGCGGATACTTTTACCGGTATCGATACCTGCCGGAATGTGCACCTGCACGGATTCGGACTTGCCGGTAGCCGGATCTCTTAAGGTAAAGGTCTTGTCGCAACCATGCATTGCTTCGTCAAAACTAATGGTGATGCCGGATTCCACATCCTGACCTTTGCTGCGGTAGTTCGCCCGGCTGCCCCGTCCGGAGCCTTTCTGTCCCTTGAAATACTGACCGAATAGATTGTCAAAAATATCCTCATCCCCGCCGAAGCTGCCGAAATCCCCGGTACCGAAACCGCTTCCTCCCGTACTGTAATGGAACGTTCCGTTGCCAAAGCCGCCGAATCCATCTGTGCCGAAACCTCCTCCGTTCTTAAACTGCTCCTGATACTGTCTGGCTGCCTCCTCGTTAAATCCCTCCTGGAAAGCAGCAAAACCGTAAGTATCATATAGTTTCTTCTTTTTTTCATCCCCCAGCACATCGTAAGCCTCGTTGACTTCCTTCAGCTTCTCCTCTGCCACAGGGTCTCCTGCATTGGTATCCGGATGGTATTTTTTCGCCAGTTTCCGGTATGCTTTTTTTATCGCTGCGGCGTCCGCTGTCTTGCTGACACCCAATACTTCATAATAATCTCTTTTTGTTGTCTTCGTCATATTCCCTCCATTCTGCCCAACCGGTGAGCCACACAACCAAGACGTTTTCCATGTAAAAATCAGCCACACAGTTTCCTGCGCGGCTGACCACTTCACATCTCTTTTCAAACAATTGTCTGCTGTTGCAGTCGCTTGTTCCTCTTACAGAGATTATATTATCACTACTGCTTAGCACTCGCAAGTCCCGAGTGCTAAAAAATATATTAAATAATCATAAAATCCATAAACCGGTTATTACAATTTGCCACCCTTAGAACCGCCAAAGCTTGCGGAATTCAGGATATTGGTGTCAAAGGTAAAGGTCAGTCTCTCCTCGGTGCGGGCTCTCTTCAAAGACAGCTGGATCATACGATCCAGAAGCTCTTTGTAAGGAACTCCTACCGGCTCCCACAGATAAAATGCCAGAGATCCAGGGATGGTGTTGATCTCGTTAAAATACAGCTTGCCGTTGTCCTCATCGATCATGAAGTCGATACGGGACACACCGTTACAGCCCAGTGCTTTAAAGGATCTGACTGCCAGCGCCCGGACTTCCTCTCTCTTCTCCGGAGACAGTTCTGCCGGAATTTTGCGGGATACGCTCGCCATGCCCTTGGAGCCGCTGCCCTTGGCATTGCTGACGTATTTATCTTCATAACTTAAGATATCTTTGGTGTGCAGGGGTTCTTCGCACTCGGAAGCAATAGCGTCATTCTCATCTCCCAGTACCGAGCAGTTGATCTCACGTAAATTGGTGATGGCGTGCTCCACCAGCACTTTGGTCGCATACTTGAACGCATCATCGACAGAGTGGGTCAGTTCCACACGATTTTTAGCTACACTGATGCCTACGCTGGAGCCTAAGTTGACCGGTTTTACGATCACCGGATATCCCAGTCCTTTTTCCGCTTTGTCGAGCAGAGTCTCTATCTGCGCATAATCCGACAGAGTATACAGCTGCGCATCCAGTACCGGAACATCACACTCCTTTAATACAGCTTTCATGATGTATTTGTCCATACCAATGGCGGATGCGGTCACATCACAGCCCACGAAGGGGATGCCCATGGTCTTCAGGTAACCCTGGAAAGCGCCGTCCTCTACGTTGGTACCATGCACTACAGGGAAAGCCACGTCGATCTCTACCGGTTTCTTCCCGCCGAACAGCTTCACCGGGAACGGCGTCAGGAATACCTTTCCATCCTCATTGGTCATAATGACTCTCTGGGATTTTTTCAACAGTTCGTCTATATTTTTATAGGATTCGATCTTGCCGATCTCCTCACCGATGTACATTTCATTACGCTTGGTCATATAGACCGGGATCACTTCGTATTTGTCTGTGTCCATGCTCATGACAGCCTGGATGCCGGAGATCACGGATACCTCGTGTTCTACACTCTTGCCGCCAAACAGCATTGCTACTCTTGTCTTCATTTATTTTCCCTCCTGAATTTTACTACTCTCTGTCAACTATCCGGAACCACTTTCGCGAAATCGCCTCTGAGTCGTCTAATAGTTATCCGTCAGGTCATTCTCTAATAAAATATACTTATGTCCCTGCCCTTTGATGGCATAGGCGTAAGATACAGCTTCCTCCAGCTTGTCGAATACCAGGCATTTCTCTTCCGGGAATCCCTTCTCCAACACGCCCTCCCTGATGGGCTCGGTGTGCCGTCTGCCCACTAACAGGATGTAATCGCAGCAATCCGCTGCGTAGTTACCGAATTTATGATTGTATTCTGCTTCCTTGTCACCCAGCTCTACCATGCCCGGCGTGATCAGGATCCGGATACCGTCAAACATAGCCAGCGTCTCGACCGCTGCCCTGGAACCTACGGGGTTGGAATTGTAAGCATCATCGATGATCGTCACCAGACCGTGCTCCCGCATCTGCATACGATGGGGCACCGGCTCGATCCGGCGTACCGGGATCCGCAGTTCCTGCAGCGTCATGCCCATTCTATGAGCAACTGCGATAGCCCCCACCACATTGATGACATTGTGGGCACCGATGAGACGCATCTGGAATCTCTCGCTCTCGCCGTCCGGGGTCACTACCGTGAACTCCGTACCTAACTGGGATACCTTCACTTCTTTGGCACAGTATCCTGTCCCTTCCGTCTCAGAATAATAGAAGATCTTCTCCGGGGTCTGATCATACGCGGGAGAAGCTGCCTGTTGCTGAATATAATCGTTGTCACCGTTCAAGAACAGCATGCCGCCTTCCGGCAGGGCATCCGCCAGCTCGAACTTCGTCTTCTGAATATTCTCCATGTTAAAAAAGGTCTCTAAATGCTGCGGTCCGATAGATGTGATCACACCGTGATCGGGATGCACCATATCGCAGATCTCCTTGATATCGCCCACATGGCGGGCACCCATCTCACAGACGAAGATCTCCGTGGTGGGCTTCAGGGAACCGCGGATGGTCCTCACCACACCCATAGGCGTATTGAAACTCTCGGGCGTCACCAGTACATTATATTTTTCCTGTAAAAGTGTCTGCAAATAGAACTTTACGCTGGTCTTGCCGTAGCTACCGGTCACACCGATGACGGTAAGTCCCGGGACGCTTTTCAGCTTTCTCACAGCATCATTGATATAATGCTGATTGATCCCCGCCTCCATGGGATGATTGATGACATTAGCCACAATATCCAGAAACAGATTCACAGATACCAGGATCAGGCACAGTCCCGGGATCCGCTTCATTCCGCCCAATCCACACACCAGAGCGAATACCGCAGCCGTAAGGATCAGCTCCGTAGTGAGCAATCTCTTGACCCGGGCGGTATACACCAGCTTTTTCTTCGTGTTCATCCGCTTCATAGCACGATATACCACGATGATCACGAGCAGTACCAGATACTCGAAGATTTCAAGGGCAAGGTATGGGAACACACAGGTTACAATACCCAGTGCCAGACCAAAATAGAGAATCCATTGCAGCCGGAACTTCTTCTTCAGCCAGTAAAGGTGTTCTTTATTCTTATAGCCGTTCTGCTGGAACATATGAATATTATACCTCATGGTATAAAAATATGCCGGAACAGCAAGCACGACCGCTATCAGCACACGTATGATCATTTCAGATATGCCTCCATAATTCCCCGGAACTGTGCCGGCTTCTCAAGGAAAGAAAAATGACCGGTTCCCGGGATCACTGCAAGACCGCAGTTGGGTATCTTCTCTTCCATAATATGTGCATCCCGGATAGGAGTTGCCGTATCCTGATCTCCCCAGATCAGCAGTACTTCCTGACGGATCCTCGGAAGCAGCTCCGTCAGATCCTCATTCACCGCCTTCACCATACACTGACGCATCATGGGTGTCGCATTGCGGTAGTCTGCCGATCCCTGTCGGCTCCTCCAGTCATCGATCACCTCCGGGAACATGGCATAGATCAGCTTCAGATTCAGGAATTTCTTCAAAATCTTGTACTTGCGGATCTTCCATTTCTGTGCAGTAGTCCGCACCGGCAGGACACCGGCACTGTCGATCAGGATAATGTTCGTGATCTCAAAAGGAATGCTCTCTCTGGCTGCCAGCTTGATGATCACGCGTCCGCCGTAGGAATGCCCGATGAGGGTGGCCTGCTTTACCTGCATTACTTCCATAAATCTGCAGAAAAAGTCCGCAAATCCGTCCACATCCCAGGGTTCCTTCGGTTCATCGCTGCCGCCGAAGCCCGGGAAATCGAACTGGATCACACGGTACCTGCTACCGTCTATCACACCGGCTACGGAATCATACACTCCAAGATCCGTACCCCAGCCCTGTAAGATCACGACTGTCTTATCGCCGGTACCGGTTGTTTTATAACATATATTATATCCGTCTACTACTATATTCATTGAAAACCTCAATTCAGTGTCATTGCTGTTACAATCTTTTATTATAATCGGAATCTGCTACAATGGCAAGCCATATCCTAAGGATTACGTATGCCTGTTGTATGTAAAATTTATTTAGACAGAGGGTCATACCGATCAGCTGCAGGAGAATTTACATACAAGTGTATACCAACTAAGAGAAATAAGATGAAAAAGTGAAAGGATGAAGAAAAAATGGAAAACACAGTAAAAATTGTTGGTATCAAGAAAATGCTTAAGAAAGATACAAAGGATCAGTATTATTACAATCTGTATTATACCCAGCCTTTTTCCCAGTATGATGTTGATAACGCTGTTGATTTATCCGGTGTATGTGTTGGTACTGAATTTGCCCGTGATGATTACGGCGTACATGTAGGAGATGAAGTCGAATTTCTTTACACCAAGGGTTTTCAGGATAAAGCATATCTTGCCGGGGTTAAAGTTGTTAAGCCTGCATCTGTTTCTAAGATGTCTATGGGTAAAGATGGCGGAACTGTTTAAATAAGGTAATGGCATTAATTGTTCATTATAAATGCACTGTATGTGCAGGGGAGACCTGGTCTCCCCATTCTCCTAGTATTTAATTAGCTGATTATATAAAAAATTGCATATTTGTGAGAGTCGCAATCTAACAGATAATGCGGAAAGGACGGTATGGCTTATGTTAACTTCTATGGTAGCTGCTGCGGAAGCGGTAATTGATGTTTCCCTTGTAACTGAACTGATTAACCTGGTTAAATCCGTATGTGGTCTGTTCACCATTTTCCCGCTTAACGTATTTCTGATTGCATCCCTGGTATTTGTAGGTTTCAAAATCTTCAGATCCGCCAAGGGTGCTGCGAAGTAAGACAAGCTTGGAACCTTTACCAGGTAGATATAATCTACCTGGTATTTTTTTACTCAAAAGAAAGTGAGGTATTTTATGAAGAGTGAAAATAAGATTTGTTTACTACTTGCATTATTGTATTCTCTTCCTTTTTTGTTTTTTGGGTTATTACTGCTGCTCTTTTCTCTTCCGGTTCATGCAGCAGAATCTAATGGTTGGAGTCTTTCCAGTAATGCTGGCATTTATAAATGGGAATTTATAGAAATATTTGAAGATGATCAAACATATATGACTAAAGCTTCAATGACTTTAGATGCTTCTGATCAATCTTATTTTTATGCCTTTGTTCGTTTACCATCAGATTCTTATACTAGTGGTTTCGAGTGGCGTGCCGTTCGTTATAAAATCGGTCAGGATTATGATATTTCAAAAGATCAGAATAGTTTGTTTTTTACTGAAAATCCTATGTTGTATGAGTTTTCATATCGTTTCGGTAAAGAATCTACAGATACGCAAACCGATAGCGTTGTTCGTATCGGTGATGGAGAGGGTGTATCTCTAAATTTTAACAATCGCAAATTTCATTCTTTAGCAGTTGTTCCCTTTCTTCCGTGTTTTGAATCTTTTGATGCTTTGCGTGCCTTTTGTGTAAGTGGTGATTCTTCCGGTTTGCTTAATGGTGGTTCTATTGATAATCCTGACTTTGAAGATACGGCTTATGCTTTTACCGGATTTACTGCAAATAATAAAATGACAGCTACCTGGACTGGGACAACGGATCGGAGCTACCTGCAGGATCAGGAAGTTGAAGAGTATGTAAGGGTAAATTATTACTTTGCGGATAAGGAAGCGCAGGACACGATAAAGCAGGCGGATGCGTACCCGGATGAATTTGCTACTGCGGATAAAACGTTGACGATTGATGTATCAGGCCTAAAGCCTGATGATGAGAATTGGTTTCTGCGGTACATCCGAATCACACCATGTTATAGGCAAGCCGGGTTAGGTGTGTGGGGTGATTTTTACCATGGTGAACCTTCGTATGTTTATTTTAATCAGGACGGTAGCATTGATAAAATTGATTCTCCTTATATAAAAGGTGAGCTTTCATCTGATATGGAAAGACCTGTGATAGTACTTCATGAAGGTGCTAATGGTAATCCTACTGAATCTGATTATTCTTATTTTGAATTTAATAATGCCCAGAGTGATTATTTTTTTGAAATGAAAGGTAGATGGTATACCACTAATGATTTTGATTTATACCGTGATAAATTAGTTTGGAAGTATAAGTATTCTACTTTATTGAAAAATAATCTTTCCACATGGGTTTCCGTTTCAGATAATCGTTCCTCTGTTGGAAGATTTCAGTTTGATGTTTTGGGTAAATCGTCTTGGGATAATTTGCTTTCATTGTATCCAGTTGATGATAGAAATTATATTGGTGGGTCTTATGCTTTATTTAATAAAATAACTGGTTATAGTGATGCTTTAGAAACTTTAAAGATGTTACTAAAACAGCCTTATTCTTTATTTAATGGATATGAAGTATATGTTAGATATTTTCGTTATGATGAAAATGGCGGTATTCAGTATTCTAAATGGACACATTTTTATAATAATCTTGCTGATTCAGAAGGCTCTTCCGGTTCTAGGCTTGATGATCTCGACAATATTTATTCTGAAAATCAGTCAGATAAAGGATTAACCGATGATGAACTATCTGATCTCGAGAATGGCGGTAATTCAAGGAATGATTTAGATGCTGTTCCGAAAAATAATTATGACTATTCCAGTTTAGAAAATGCCACCATGAATTTCTTTGATATGTTAACAAATTTTGGTACTATGTTAGGTCAATTCCCATCCATGGTGGCTGCTGTGTTTGGTTTTTTACCGCCTTGGCTTATTGGTCTTATTGCTGTTGCCATTGGTGCTGTTATTGTTTGTAGGTTTATAGGTAGGTGATCACTTTGAAAGAATTAAAGCTTGTTATTGATTTTTGTATCCGTATTCTCTCGATTGACCTTAATATAGACGGTTATCATTTTACTTTAGCTAATGTTATTATTTATGGTTTGGTTGGTTTTATAATTTTATATCTTCTTTTTAGAATTTTTCGTTAATTCCAACCTTCCATTTCCTTTTTTAATTCTTCTTCCGGTGTGATGTGTTTTATTTCCGGCATGAGTTTAATATCTCTGTATGCTTCTTTTATTGCATTTTTTGTGGCTGCTTTTACTGCGGTGTAAATAAACAACCAAATGAGAATTAATATAATTAATCCTATAAAAAGTGCTGTTCCTAAAGATGCAAAGATAATATCGTTGACGCTCATTGTATTCCCCTCCGTATGGTTTTTTTCTTTATCCTACCATACACCGGGGATGCTTTCAAGAAAGGTTGTTAAAATGAATGAATATGAAAATATTGAAACTCTCGAAACTGTTGAAAATGATGATCAGGGAACTTTTGTGGATGTTCCTGGAACTGATGATTCTGTATTATCCGATAGCACTGGCACTGAATCCGATATGGTACAAGATGCCGGATCTGTTACGGAAGAATCCCCTACTGAGTCCGTGGATCCAGGAGAACCCGGAACAAATGTCTATGTTATGGATAGTGATGGTAATTACATACCTTTTACTGTCGCTGTTTCGGAACCTGCGACGGAACAAGTTCAAGTACAAAATTTATCTGCAGACGATTTTGAGCCTTATTTTTCGGCAATAAATTACAGGCTGGATACCATTATTTTTCTGCTGCTTTCTTTTTGGGTAATTAAGCGGATAAAAATTGCAGTTGCTAACATGACTGGTCGCAGCCTGGATGGCAGAAAGGATGTGTTAGACAGATGAGTCCGTGCGCTAATTTTACCTGCAGGTTAAAAGGATCCTGCATCAATGAAGATAACCATTGTCATGATCTTGTTGGATGTCGTGTGATCCGCGCCGGGGATGATGTCCAGCGGTGTAAAATGTGTTACCTGGTTAATAGTTGTCGTTATGCAAAGGAGATTATGAAGAATGGAAAACATAATTAATTATATCTGTAACGGATCAAATGAATTTACTCCGGCTGTTGTGGTTGGTCTGATCGTGTTCTGTTTGGTATTAGAAAGCATCAGCTCCATAGCTGCTAACTGCTTAAAGGTTGGGCGGTGATCGTATGCTTGAATTGTTATTATTTATCATTGTTTTCGCCTGTATAATGTCGGTCTGTGTCCGTGTCATTGTAACGCATCCGATCAGTACCGTGTGGTATGGTGTGATTGATCTGTATAAATATTTCCGGTTCCATCGGTGGAATGAATGCGCTACCGGTACGATCTCCTGCTATGTTGGATTGTTTGGCAAGGGTAAAACCTTATCTGCAGTACATAAGGTCGTATCCTTGTATAAGCGGTACAACGACAAGCGGATTTATGACTTTAACCGTAAGAAATGGGTTACCCAGAAGATACATATTATTTCTAACGTGTCGTTGTCTATCCCTTATGAGGATTTTGTATCTATGGCTCAGATCGTGGCTGTTGCTGACCGTATGCGTTCCGTGGATGATAAGAATGATACACTTACCTGCACCATCGTGCTGGGTGATGAATTTTCGGTTCAGCTTAACTCCCGGAGTTTCAAAAGTAACATAGATCCTCTGTTTCTCAACACGCTTTTGACCTGCCGTCATCATCATATTAGCCTGATCTATACATCGCAGAGGTTTAACCATGTAGATGCTCTGCTCCGTCAGGTGACCAGCTATGTCTATACTTGCAATAAGATATGGCGAATCATGGTACATGAGCAGTACGATGCTTTTGACCTGGAAAACGCATCAGATCCTACACTGATCAAACCGAAAAGACGTTTCGGCTGGTTTATCAAGGATGCTGCTTTTAATGCATATGATACCCTTGCTTGTGTTGGAAATCTCACTAAATCCTGCAAGGAAGGTGACATGTTAACTGAGGAACAGATCCTTGATCTGCAGCGGAATAACCCGGTGAATATTGACGGTATTGTTAATCCCTCCAGGAAGTTAAAACGCGCCAGCAAAAAGCTGAGAAAGTAGGTACATTATGAATGACTTTATGTATTGTTTTGGACGTGCTTTTAATTTTTATCGGGAATATATGCGATTCGTAAAACCTTCCAGTTCTCCGAAAGACTACGGATTATTTTTGCAAACCAGGAGAAAGAAGAAAAGAAAGTAGGTATATTATGGCAGATAAAATAAAATGCTCTGAATGTAAATATTGTAAGCTTTATCATTCCCGGTATGGTAATCGGCAAAGATGTTGCTGTGATCATCCGGATCAAGAATATATCATGCAGTATTTTTCTGATCGTGATATCCGATCCATGCCCGGTTTTATTGGTTATACCGGGTGGAGTGATAGTATTGTTCCTTGCAAATATACTCCCCGTTGGTGTCCCCGGAAGAGAGGCGGTGTATAAGTATGGCTCTTGCTATCGTTTTAGTAATCTGCGCTACTGTGATTGTAGTGACTTATATGTTATGTCGTGTCCGTGAAAGGGAACAGGATCTAGAGGACGTGTATGAAGATATTTCTTTGTTACGTGTTTCGGTAGATCGTTTTAATTCGATCGAGGAAGTCAATGCAAACAATCTCTCTTGTTTGTCTGATCATGTAAAACACGTTGATGAGGAAATCGATGAAATACAGAACGAGTTGTGCAACCGTTTGTAGCTTGCAACGTGCACTTTACCCTTTACGGCAGGGGGCACCCGGTTAGCCTTGTGACCAGGGACAGCGCCCACAAGCGAAGCGGGGCGCGTCCTTGGGCGCGAAGGTCCCGCGGTGCCGGGTTCCTGCCGTCAAGGGCGTTGCCTAGGGTTAGTATTACCCCTAGGCAACTTTTGTAACGTGTAACAAAACTCTTGTAAGTATTGTATTTACTGAATTTGCACTGTTACAAGTACTTGTAACAAATGGCTGTTACAATATAACTTTTGTAACAAAATGGAGAAGCACATGGAGAGCAAAAAAGATACCAGTTGTCGGAAATGGATGATCACTATCAATAATCCATTGGATAAAGGCTTTACACATGAAAAAATTAAAGAAGTGCTTTCTTCTATTCGGTCTCTTGACTACTGGGCTATGTGTGATGAGATTGGAAACGAAAAGCATACTTTACATACACACATTGTTATTCATCGGGGCGGTGCTCTTCGGTTTAGTACTTTACAAAAAATGTTTCCCTCTGGATCACAGCTTGATATGCTTCGAGGTACATTGCAACAAGCCCGTGACTATATCCGCAAAGAGGGAAAATATAAAGGTACTGCGAAAGAAGAAACAAATTTAAAAAATACGTTTGAAGAGTCCGGCATTGTTCCGGATGAGCACCAGGGACAACGGAATGATCTAGTTGCCTTGTATGATATGATCAAAGATGGAAAAAGTAATTATGAGATCTTGGAAGATAATCCGAACTATATGATACAGCTGGAAAAGGTCGAACGGTGCCGGGAAATACTCCGGTATGAACAATTTAAGAATATAGTTCGTGAGATGCATGTGGAATACTGGTTCGGTGATCCAGGAAGTGGCAAGACGTCAGGTGTATATAAATTATATGGCGGATACGATAAAGTTTATCGCGTGACTGATAACCGGAACCCCTGGGATGGATATAAGGGGCAAGATGTTATTTTGTTTGATGATTTCCGTGCTTGCGATTTTGATATCAATATATTGCTTAAGTGGCTGGATATTTACCCGTTGGAACTGCCGTGTAGATATAATAATAAACAAGCCTGCTTCACGCACATATATTTTACAAGTAACATTTCTTTTGACCAGCTTTACAGAACAGTACAATCAGAAGATATAAGTACCTGGAATGCTTTTTGTAGGCGGTTTGATCTGATTAAAGAGTTTCGGAGCGGATCGCAGTTTGATTATAAGGGTTATGATGACTTTTTGAAAAATAGATGGTTGCCACTTGATGATTCTGTGGATTGGTTCCGTAAGAATTATGGTGTAAAAGTTTAGAGGGGCTTACGCCCCTCTTTTTATTTTTCGCTTTTCTGTGGGTAACTCAGACCCAGTATTGCCATCAGATTTCTGTATGCTTCCAGTTCTGTTTTTCCCTCTGCGTATTGCTGATTTAAAAATCTCTGCATTTCAATAGCTGTCATTTCTTCATCCATAACCTGCACCCCTTTCTTGGGGATATTATAGGTTTTTTCCTTTCTGTTTGTCAATATTACATTTTCCAACTGATACGCTTCTCTAAAAAATCAGGGTCACAGTGTGTCATTATTGCGCCTATGGTTTCAAATGCCTTGTCTAAGTCTGTAAATTCTTCGCATAGTTCATTGATTCTATTGAGACTTTCTTTCATTACTTCACATCTGATTTCAAGTTCTTTTTTTGTCATGTTGATCCTCTTTCTCCCCGTCCTGCCGATAGGTCAGCTATATTCTAATGTCTTAAGAGATTATCTTCTCCGTATTTTTCTTCATATTCTTTGACGTCCTTTTTTATTTCATCCGGCCATGTCGACCAAAAATCCATTTCTAGGAAATCAACTTCGGTGTATCCTTTTTCTTCTGCAAGCCAGCGATAAAGTGACGGTTTTTTTCTTTCTTCTTCATCCATTTTTTGTATTCTCATGATTTCCAGTTCCTGTTTAGTCATGTTGTTTTTCCTTTCCGGCTCCGGCGGAGCCTATTACGTTTTTGGGTTTCTGCTCTGGGTTGTTGGTTTTAGTTTTTCTTCCTGGGTCTTTCTGCTTCCATCATCTCCTTTTCTTATAAATTCGTTTTCGGTGTATCTGTCTTGGGCGTCTGAATAATGGAAAAATTTTCTCCTGGGAAAAGTCAAGAAAACTATAAAAATCATTTTTTCGATTTTTATAGTTAGATAAAAATTCATTATTTTGAATTTTTACGGTTCTTTACTTGGACCAGGTGAAAAATTATTATTCAGATTGATGCACAAGACATATCGAAAATGAATTGAAAAGGAGATGTACCGGAAAGACCAGGAAGAAAAAAGCCCCTTGAGGGGTTTGGGGTGTTTAATTCTTTTCATTGGGAACGTAGTGACCTTTGAAAAGTTTCCTTTCGTATCCCGGCTGACTGGACTATCAGGATCAGATATATTTGTCAAGGTCAGCGCAGCTGTTTATTTTAACCTTGATAAATATATCTGTGATCCTGATACCCTCGAAGTATGAAAGGGGGTTCAGTCATGAAATACCTGACGGAGAAAGACAGATACCTGATTGAAAAGTTACACCAGGAAAAGACACCGGTAACAAAGATCGCGGAGATGATCGGATGCTGCAGAGCTACTGTCTACAATGAAATTAAAAGAGGTACTTTTATTGCAAGGGGTAAGCTGTGGCAGAATGAAAAACGCTATGGCTATGATGTGGGGCAGCGGATCCATAAGGAAAATATGAGCCGTAGAGGTCGGAAAAGAAAATTGTCTGCTGATGATCCTTTTCTGTCTGATGTAGCTGATATGATCTTGAATAAAAAATACAGTCCGGAAGCCGTGCTCTATTCTCTTCCTGATCGGAAGCTCTGTGTAAAGTCTTTGTATAATTATGTTCATGCAGGACTGATTGCCGGAGTTACCGTTTTGTCTCTTCCGTATGCAAAACCAAAGTATAATAAAAAATATAAAGGGAAGAAAAGAGAATTTGAACGTGGAAAGTCCATAGAAGAAAGACCAAAAGAAATATTGAAGCGTGAGGAATACGGTCATTGGGAAATGGATACAGTTTACAGTTCCAGGGATGACCTTACGTGTCTGTTGGTGTTATCTGAAAGAAAATCACGTGATGAATTGATTTTTAAGATCAAGGACAGAACTGCAAAATCTGTGATCAGGGTACTGGATCAGTATGAAAGAAAAATAGGTTCTCCGGCATTCAGGGGAAAGTTTAAGACAATTACCTGTGACAATGGTATGGAATTTGCGGACTGGCAGTCTATCGAAAGAAGCTGCAGAACCAAGAAGAACCGCACAATGGTCTACTTCTGTCATCCGTATTGTTCCGGGGAACGTGGAACGAATGAAAACAGTAACCGTTTTATCAGACGGTGGATTCCAAAAGGTGATGATATTGGTTTGTATTCAAAATCAGAAATACAAGCTATCCAGGATTGGATGAATCACTACCCCAGGAGACAGTTTGACGGTCTGTCTGCTGCTGATCTCGTAGGTTAACCAGGTACTTGATGAAAGGCAATGAAAACTTGCCTTTTGTTTTGATGCCCTTTTTTCTTTTGTCCCCCGGGGAGATGGGCGGGGGACGTATAGACTATCTTAGTAATCGTATTTTGATTACTTAGATAGTCTTATGAGGGGGTAGGAATGGTACCAAAATCTGTACCAAAAATTTGACAGAAAAACAGATTATGCAAAAGCTGTTGTAAATCTGCACAATAAAAGAGTACTTTTAGCGCCTGATCCGGTTTCTAAAAGTACTCTTCTTTTGTGCACAATTAACAAAAATGAATATCTGTCTAAATATTACTTGCAATTCTCAAGGATTACGTATGCCTCCATAAAATAATAAAACTACAGCTTTGAGCTGACGGTCACATCATTCAGCTCAAAGCTGTAGCTAGTTTATCCTTTATTTCATAATGAATTAAAATCGGGATTTCACACATTCTGCTTACTGCAGTTAGGGTATTTAATTTTCTGATGCAATAAAATATTTTGCGTTGAATTGCCTACACATATTTCAAAAATTCCGGGTTCCACACAAAAATCATGTTTCTTCTCATCATAAAATGAAAACGCCATACTATCCAGAGTAATCTCTACTCTGCATACACTCCCCGCTTTCAGCGTAATGCTTTTGAATGCCTTTAACTCTTTTTCTGGTCTGATTACTGTACACTCCTCATCCCTCACATAAATCTGTACAATCTCTCTTCCGTCTATTTGGCCTACGTTTTCTATATCAAACGATATGCTCACTCTGTCTTTTTCATCATTATCTTGTTTCACCTGCAGATCGTGATACGCAAATTCTGTATAAGAGAGTCCATGTCCAAAGCAGAACATCGGCAAAATATCATTTTTCTCATAGTGACGATATCCGACCATAATTTCTTCTTCATAACAGACCATATTATCTTTCCCAAATTGTCCGTTATGACCTGTCGGTGTATCTTCATAAACACGAGGAAAAGTTTCTGCCAGTTTTCCACTGGGATTGATTCTTCCGGTGAGGATTCCCGCTAGTGCTGTGCCACTCTCCATTCCGGCATAATAAGACCACAAAATTGTACCTGCTTTTTCTTCCCATGGCATCTCCACCGGAGATCCTCCTATCATAGTTACAATTGTGTCCGGTCTTACCTTTAATAATTTTGTAATCAATTCATCCTGATGATACGGAAGTTTCATGCAGGGACGATCCTCTCCCTCAATGTCATATTCATGATCCAACCCTCCTACAAACAGAACAATATCGCTCTCTTCAGCAAGCTTCAGAGCTCTTCTGTGATATTCTTCCTCAATTTCCGATAGGTCTGAATAAAATGCCTCCTTTTTTAATCTTCTTTTTTCTTCTCTCATCCTGCGGATCTGTTGTTGTATTTTTTCTTTGTCATCCACACTGGAAGCCTGCCAGTTTTCTCCGTTAAGCTCCTTTTTTTCCGGAATATAATACCCCGGTTCATATACTATTTCTGCATTACCTCCAAATTCCATTTTGATTCCAAGAAGCGGTGATATTTCATACAAAGCCTTAATTTCTGCACTACCTCCACCGCCCGAGTGAATTCGGTCTGCGTTACAACCTATGACTGCAATTTTCTTATGATATGTATTTCCAAGTGGCAATAATTTACTATCATTTTTCAATAAAATAACAGATTTTTCCGCTGCTTTTTTCAACACCTGCCGGTGCGCCATAGTATTATAGGAGCCGTTTTTTCGATGTACCGCTTCCTTTCCAATCATTTTTAACTTAAACATTACTCGCAAGATGTTACGCACCTTTGCATCCAGACACGCCATATCTACTGATTCATCCAAGATCCTCTGCTTCAAAGGTTCTGCCAGACAATATTCGTCGAAATTATCAAATACTGACATTTCAATATCAAGTGCTGCCTGCCCCGCATCTAACGTATTATGCACTGCTCCCCAGTCACTGATTACAATTCCTTCAAATCCCCATTGATCACGCAATACTTCCTTCAGCAACAGATTATTTTCACAGCAATAGGTACCGTTTAATCTGTTATAGGCTCCCATAACCGAATAAACATCTGCCCTCTGCACAGACTGTCGAAACGCCGGGTAATATATTTCCTGCAAGGTTCTCTCATTTACTTTAGTATCCACATGCAGTCGATTAGTTTCCTGATTGTTTGCCACAAAATGTTTTACACAGGCTGCCACATCATTCTGCTGTATTCCCTTTATCAAAGCAACTGCCATCTCTGCTGTCAGCACGGGGTCTTCACTCAAATATTCAAAATTTCTCCCACATAAGGGACTTCGTTTGATATTAATTCCCGGCGCCAAAATCATGTCTTTTCCTCTGCCTCTGGCTTCCGCTCCCAGGACCTTGCCAACTTCATATGCAACATCGACATCCCATGTAGATGCTATAGCACTATTACTTGGAAGATAAGATACATAATCATCAGTATTGCCCAGGGGAATCCATTTATCATTTTGAAACTCATTCCGAACACCCATAGGTCCATCTGAAAATTTCATAGAAGGTATTCCCAGTCTTTCTACCCCTTTATTCTGAAACAATCCATTTCCATGAACCATCCCGATCTTTTCATCCAAGGTCATCTGTTCCAATAATTCAGTTATTATTTTTTCTGTCTTCAATGTAAAAATACGCCTTTCTCTTCTGCTTCTTTTTGAGTTTTCTGCAACATTTTTCTCCTTTCTTTTATAGAAAATGGAGATTTCATGCCACTGTCCGCTACCTGTTTCACTAATTCGTAATCAAACTTCTCTCTTACCTGCCATTTATCATTGTAGATAACCATATAATTTTCTGTCTCTTCTGTACAGGCCGGCCAAGCAATCGTTTCATCAATGAATGGAATTCCTGTTTTAGCAAAATTCACCCATGCCTTGCACATTTTTTCTTCTAGTTTATCCGTGACTCCCGGCATATTAGCCACGGGAACCTTATCTGTATTGTGAAATACAAAAGCCAGATCAGAACAATGCCATGCCGGCTTTCCATCATCCAGAGGAAATTCAACAGCAAAGACATATGCATATATATTAGATTGTTTATATGTCTTTCTCTTTTTCACAAAATCAATTACCGGTTTTCTGAAAAAAATATCATATGTAGTTAAGTCTGCAATGCTTCTTCCCGGGTATGCCTGCGCGTATGCCTGAATCACAGACTGAGTATGTTCACCAAATCGTTTTTCGACAATCCTGATCAATTCCTCTTGTGTCATTTGATTCCTTCCGATCAGCCCGGGTGCAAATCCCATCTCTCCGAACACACTTCCTATTAACACCGGCACCTTTTGGGCATATTCCGAAAAACCAATTTTTAAGGGATCCCCCATGTAATAAGAGTTCCGAATCGGATGTCCTCCTATATAACCACCTTCAGCCAGTACTTTATCGGATACTTTATTATAAGCATCTGCCAGCTCTCTGTAAGGCATATCCTCCCATTTCTCAATATCCGATTCTTCCATATTAAGCTCCTGCAGCATTGCTCGGATCAGTGGTTTGGCATCTGTATTCTCTTCATCAATAAAATCTTCCAATACGCCGCTCTGAATAATCGCTTTATGATACAAGCCATCAGCCTCCGGTGTCTGCATCAGCGTCCATATTTTCATGCCTCCTCCGGATTGCCCGAATAATGTTACATTTTGCGGATCCCCGCCAAACGCTTCAATATTGTCTCTAATCCAGCGCAATGCCGCTACAATATCAGCATTTCCAACATTTCCCGAGTTCCAATATTTTTCTCCATATTCTGACAAATTCAAATATCCCAAAAGATTTAATCTATGATTCAATGATACTACAACCACATCCCCAAATTGGCTTAAATTTGTACCGTCATATGCTATCTGTTCGATAGAAGATCCTGCGTAGAATCCACCTCCATGAAGCCATACCATAACCGGTTTTTTTGCCAAAGTATCCAACGTCTGCGTCCAAACGTTCAAATACTGACAGTGTTCATCCATAGGCCAGTATCTATGAGGAACCATAATTTCACCGTTGGGAACATCCTGGGTTAACAATGGACATACATAGCCATAAGAAGTAGCATCTTTTATCCCATCCCACGGCTGAATTTCCTCCGGCATCTGAAATCTTTTTGCATTTGCATACTTAATCCCCTGAAATGTATATGTTGTATTCCACAAATATCCCCTTATTTTTCCTGCTTTTGTTGTCACAATCGGTCCATTTCCCGAACATTCAAAATAACTACTCATTTAATTTCTCCTTTGCTTTTTTTCTATAATCTTTCGGACTACATCCCAACACTTTTTTACATAATCTGGAAAAATATGAAAAGTTATCATATCCCACTTTCATTGCAATTTCATTAATAGAGATGTCACTGTATTGTAACAGTTCAGACGCCTTCTTTATCCTCATACGAATAACATAATCGGTAATAGAGATTCCTTCTTCTTTTTTAAAAAGTCTTGCCAGATAATCTGCATTTAAATATACAATTCCTGCCAGCTCATTTCTGGAAATTTCCTCATTATAATGTTCTTCAATATATTTTTTAACTACCTCTACAATAGATGTATTTTCTCTTACGTAGGCAATATAGCTATATGCTTTTTGCAATAAATATTTACAGAATTCCATATAGTTATCATAATTCTTCAATGACATTTTCCGATAAGTTTCATATTCCGTATTTACAAATAGCTCATGGGCTTCGATATTGTTTTTCATCAACACAGTATTCACCATCTGAATCAGATTCACCTGCATAGCTTTTAATTCATACGCTGTTAACCCATGATGTCTCTTTTTCTCTGAGAAATAGTGATCGATTTCATCTAAAATCTTATTCACCGCACCTGTGTTCAGATAAATCTCCCATTCTCCAATAGCACCGAATGAATATGTATTTTCTTCCCTTTGGTATGTCCGCGCCCAGAATATCTGTACATCGTTGCTGATATTTTCATTCCAAATATGAATCAACCTTTCAAAACATTCCTTTACGGCGGGCAGAGGACATTCAAGATCATAAAATACACGCATTCGACAATTAAGATGGATATCACACTGCATAATCAATTTCTTCAGTACCATCTCCGCATTTTCTTTTAGATTACGGGTTACAATCACATAGGTATCCTCTCCATACTTCACTATGGTCTCCATATTGCACATATCGCTAAAAATTTCTGTAACGACATTTTTAATAATAAATTCGCTCATTGTTGAAGTCAGATTCTGAAAACGTTCCTCTTCTTCATATGTATGTAGCAAAAAAACATCAAACAACTGCTCAGTGTCATATTCCAAACGATTGTCTTCAATCAATGCATTTAAAAGTTCTTCATCCGGAATTGCCAGCGGAAACATGATATGCTCCCAAAAATGTGCTTTTCTGTTTTTTACATCATCCAACCAATACACGCCATACTGATAATATGTTTTCTTCCTGCTCTCTTGTCTGACTTTTTCTACAGCCCTAGATATTATTTTTTCAAAATCGTCAAAAGAAATCGGTTTCAGATAATAGTCAAAACATTGAAGTTCCACAGCCTTTTTGGCATAATTAAAATCTGCATAACACGTGCAGAATATAGTAACCACGTCTAAATTCTGTGTTTTTGTCCATTTTAACAATTCAATTCCCGATTCGTTTGGCATTTCTATATCTGTTACCATAATATGGATCGGTACATTCTTAAGTATCTTTTTGGCATCCGCAGCATTTTCAGCAACGTAAATCTTTTCTATTCCCAGTGACGAATATGCAACCCCAAACTGCAGACTTTCCAGCACATTCACATCATCATCTACTAATAGAATATTCACTCTTTTCATCTCCGTTTTGATACGGAATTATTATTATAACTTCCGTTCCCAGGTTTTCACCGTTACCTATCATGAGACTTGCTTCCGCCCCATAGAGCAGTTGAAGCCGATCTTTTGTATTGCGTATTCCAATTTGGAATCTATCATCATTTGCTCCAAATTCATTCTTTCGAAATTTTTCTAACACATTCTCAGGAAAACCTGGACCATTATCCGCTATCCGAATTTGTATTTTTTTCTGTTCCTCATCCAGAAAGCTTCCTTCAATGCTAATTTCTATCTTTCTTTTGCTTCCTACCGTGTACTTCACGCAGTTTTCCACAAAGACTATCATTATCAACGGTGGAATCATTGCCTGTTTCACACGCTCATCTACGCAGATATGACACTTGCAATCATAGCGGTATAAAATATTATGGATTTTTACATAATTTACAATCTGCTGTAATTCTTCATCCATTAAGATAGGCTTCGTTCCTTTGCGGAAAATAGATCTCATATATCCGGATACATACAATGCCAGTTGCTGGATTTCTTCTGTATGTTTCAACTGCGCCATACTGTATATGCTATTAAGACAGTTAATATAAAAATGGGGCCTGATCTGTAATTGTAAATAATCTATTTTAGTTTTCTGTTTTTCCAGCTGTTCTTCATATACCTGAACTTTTAATTCCTGAATTTCTTTTTCCAGATTTCTCCAGATTTCACCTACATTTTCGAATTCTTCATAATAATTATTTTGCTCTAATTCTCCAGTTTCCTGAAATTTTCGTAGATTCTCTTCAAAAATGTATAACGGTTTTTGTACATAGTGCCTGAAATAATAAAAAGCTCCAATACACATAAAGCAAATCAATACTGTGGTAATTCCCATCAGTATTTCATAGGTTCCAGCACTTTTCTTTATTTTATCGCTGACATCTATTCCTATAGATACATTTGCATTTTCAAATTCGTATTCCCAATAATGCGAGCTACTGTTTTCCTGAATATTTTCATTTTTCTGAAACATACTTCCGGATGCACTGCTATTCTCCAAATAATGTACTCCGGTGCTCAAATCTCGAATAAAAAAGGAAAGTGTGTCTTCCTCTGTTTCTCGAAAAGAAGCGCATATTTTCTCAGGCCGTATCCAACAACCCACATAATTATTTTTCAAGCAAAAGGTAGTTGTAAGAAACAACGTTCCTTGAACATCCTGCACAAACCATTTTCTCTTTTCTGTTATAGGAATCTGTTCTTCGGAAGCCACTGTCCTAATATGTCCTTTAAAAAGTTCCTTTTGAAGGTATTCATCGTCTCCCGTAATCAGAAAAATATCTTTGTCTTTGTTATAAAACCAAAAATGGTATTCGTCCCCATAATTAATTGCCATTGCCTGAAAATATTGTTTCAATTCATTTTGCTCCGCAATGCTGTAAACCACAGAGTTATCCTCTGTGTTTAAATCCATCTCTTCTATTTCTCTGATAGATTTATTATTCAACAACGTGTTTACAAGCTGCGTATTAATGCCATTCATTTTTTGATCCAATTCATTCCCGTAGAAATCAAATGTACGGCTGGCTATATTTGCTATCTCTTTGACATATCCACGGAATAATATCATACCAACACCGTATACAACAACAATTGTCCCGATTAATGCGCACATGATCAGAGTAATATTTTTTCTCAAGACCTTCTTATGTTTTCTCGACATTAATCGGGACCTCCTATATTTATTTATTCCTGTTATTCACAGCCACATTATAACACATTACTTTTGATTTTCCAGCCACTCGTCCAATTGTTTCTGCTTCTCGTCCATTACAGTCTGAAGACCGGCTGCGTATAACTTCTCATTAAACTCCGGAATGGCCGTGGCAGGATCAGCTGCGCCACAATCGATAGAAGACGAATACTCACTAACCACATTGTTTAGTGCTGCAATCTCATTGCTGACAGATGTACTGTCAAACATGAAACCTAATGCTTTTGACTTATTTGCAGTGGCATTCATCTCTTTCTGCGCATCCATAATCTTTCTGGAGCTTCCCTCCCATACATGGATCTTGTACTGGTTCGGAAGTTCCCATCCCATATTCAGATTGTATTTTGCATTAGAAGCATCTACCCCATCCGGGAATCCAATCACATCATTTTCAGCATCTTTTACGACATAATGAACACCTTCAATACCCCAGTTAAACAGATTCATTAATTCCGGATCACCGTACATGTAGTCCAGCACTTTCATTGTCATCTCCGGATTTTCACAATTCTGACCAATTCCCCATGTAATTGCGGCAACAGCATTGGTATAGCAAAACGCAGGAGTAGGGTTGATTCTTACAGCCACCAGTTCATAACCGGTATTCAGACTTTCCTGTTCCGCAACGCCCGGTTTATAAGGAGTGGCAAAGCAGAATGCATTTCCGGCCTTCAGGATTGTGGTTCCGGCATCTGTAGATGTTGCCATATCCTTGTCGATATAACCTTTTTCATAATAATCATGAACCGTAGCAGCCAGATTCTTGTAGTTATCCGTCTCATAGTAATTCACAATCGTAGTATCAGCACCGCCATTATCCAATACTCCAAAACGATCGGAAAGTACATCGGCAAAATATATGTTACCGATCAAACCATCTTTAGCGCCTACAATAATTTTCATATCAGGTTCATTTTCATGAATCGTTTCGAAAATAGGCGCACAATCAGCCAAAGATTTCACATTAGACACATCCAAATTATATTTGTCCAAAATGTCTTTTCTCATTACCAGACAGCTGTCTGCATACCATTCTTTTTCCACCGGCACACCATACACATAGCCATTCATATTAGCAATTTTGAGAATATCATCACCCAAAGCTGCTTTCATATTAACGCCATACTGGTCAATCAAATCAGACATATCCAATACCTGACCGCTGTTTACATAGGTACTCACGTTATTATACATTATAGGGACCAAATCCAGTTTTTCCGCACCGGATAACATAAGTTGTAACTGCTGCTGATATACTCCCCATCCCAATGTGATTACATCAATTTGTGCACCAACCTTTTCCGCCAGGATTTTATTCATTTCTGCTTCTACAAGATCCATGTCCTCCTGATCATTTCCAATCACAGCCATTGTGACCGTATACATATCTTCCGGATTTTTAGGTGTTTCTGTAGAAGCTGCTCCACCGGTTTCTCCACCACTACTTGGGTTACTCCCGCATCCCGTAAAGCAAGCTACCGTCAACACCATACTGAGTAACATTGATAAAATTTTTTTCTTCATTTGTTATCCTCCCATATATTTATTTTATCTTGTAAGGGCAATGTATTAACCCTTTACTGCTCCTAATGCAATTCCTTTTTGGAAATATTTCTGTAAAAACGGAAATAATACAAATATCGGCAGCATTGCTACAACCGCAATCGCCATACGTACACCTACTGTAGGTAATTTTGCCATTTCAGAAGAGGCTTGTGAAGCCATGGACGAATTAGAAGACAATACCTGTATATCTGTAATCATTTTATTCAACAGATTCTGGATACTATAATATTTAGTATCCGTAAGGTAATATAAACCATTTGTCCAGTCATTCCAGTAACCCAGACCGGCAAAAGTTCCCATCGTTACAATAATGGGTTTAGACAAAGGAATCACCAGTTTAAAAAATACTGTAAATTCTCCTGCCCCATCTACCTTTGCAGCCTCAAACAATGCTGATGGTATACTTGTTGATATATATGTACGTATTAATAGCACACTCATTGCCGACAGTAACAGGTTAGGAACAATTAAAGCCCAAATTGTATTTTTTATATGAAAATAATTACTGTACAACAAATAGGATGGTACCAATCCACCGCTAAAAAGCATCGTAAAGAAAAGGTAAAAAGTTATTGCTCTTCTTCCAGGCAATTGTTCAAGAGATAACGGATAGGCAATCATTGTCGACAGCATAACATTGACAGCTGTTCCAACTACTGTGACCAAAATTGTAATTCCATAGGCCCTCATTATCTTAGACGCATTTTTCCATATGTAAGCATAGGCTCCCAAACTGAATTTTTCCGGAAAAAATGAATATCCGTTTCTTATCAGTGTACTTTCCTCCGTAAAGGAAGACATAATCAAAAGAATAAAAGGGGTAATTACAAATATGGTAAACAGAATCAGTATAAAATTCGCTAAAATCTGAAACCGCATATTCGATTTTGAACGGATCATTTTTCTCCTCCTAAAACAGTGCGTTTTCCTTACTTACTTTCCTAACGATCAAATTAGCGGTGAGAACTAAAACAAATCCTACAACCGACTGATATAGGCAAGCAGCAGAAGACATTCCAACATTTCCCAGTTTAATCAGTGCTCTATATACATAAGTATCAATTACATTTGTCGTAGAATACAATGTTCCGGAGTCCAACGGTACCTGATAAAACAATCCGAAATCAGAATAGAAAATTCTTCCAATCGATAACAAAGTAAGCGTAATCACCGAAGGGACTAAGGATGGAAGCGTAATACATCGAATCTGTTTCCACTTACCTGCTCCATCTAAATTTGCAGCTTCATAGTAATCTTTGGGAATACCATTGATCGCCGAGATATAAATCAAGCAACCATATCCGACTCCCTTCCATACATTCACAAGTATCAAAATAAACGGCCAGTATTTTGGTTCCGCATACCACGAAATCGGATTTTTCCCGAATGGAATCAACAGTGAATTATTCACCATTCCGTTTTCTGTTGAAAGAAATGCGAAAACAATATAGCTAATAATTACAATTGACATCAGATAGGGGAGCAATACCGCACTTTGATAAAGTTTTTTTAATTTTTTGCTCACAACGTCGCATATAAAAATTGCAAGAATAATTCCAACCACCGTATTAATCACTATAAAAGCAAGATTATACAATAACGTATTCCTTGTAATTACCCAGGCATCGTTTGTGGCAAACAAAAATTTGAAATTTTTCAGTCCTACCCAATCACTCCCCAAAATGCCTTTCTGGTAATTGATATGTTTAAAGGCAATAATTGTACCAAACATAGGAATATAATTATTGATAAAAATATAGATTAATCCAGGTGCCATCATCAAGTAGAGCGGTAGCCATCTTTTCCAATTGTGTTTTTTTGTTTTCATCTCTCCACCACCTTTTCTATGTATTTCCATTATATCAGTTTTCAAGATTCTTTCTTGCATTCAGGCGACTTCATAATGGCACTGAATGGTATATCTTTCATCATATAATGTTATGTTTCCTCCATTCCTTAATCTGTTCCTCGGAATGTTTCAGCAACCCACAGAATATTTCCTCATTATGTTGTCCAAGTGTTGGTGCCGGTTTACTGATCTCAGGCATATTATCCATCAACTTAATAGGATTGCCATTTACTTTCATTTTCCCAATCACAGGGTGTTCTATCTCCACAAACATTTCACGTTCTATGGCGATATGTTTATCTTCCGTGATCTGCCTTACATTATAGATGGGTCCTGCCGGAATTCCTTTTGCCAATACATTTTCTACAATTTCATTCACAGTATATTGCGTTGTCCACTCTTCAATATATTTCTTTTGTATTTCGTTATTCTGTACTCTCAAAGAAACCGTAAGAAAACGTTCATCCGTTATCATCCATGGCATATGAAGAACTTCGTTGCAAAGCTTCTCATATAGCTTTTGATTTCCACATGCTATAATAACCTGACCATCCTTCGCCTGATAACTATCATAGGGTGCAATAGATGCGTACGCATTTCCATTTCTTACAGGAAGTTGCCCCGACTCAAAATATCTTGTATATGCATTCTCCAGGCTGGCCACTACAGAATCTACCAATGATACATCTACCTTTTGTCCTTTTCCGGTGAGTGTTCTTACGTTCAAAGCCATTAAAACACCAATCACAAGATTCATACCGCCCAGTATATCACCCATGGCATTTCCGGAACGCGTAGGATCTCCGTTTTTTGCACCGGTAACGCTCATAAGACCTCCCATTGCCTGTGAAATAATATCATAACCCGGTCTGTCAGAGTATGATCCATAGCAGCCGAAGCCTGACACAGCTCCGTAAATAAGGCGTGGGTTTTTTTCTCTCAAAACTTCATATCCCAATCCCAATCGTTCCATAACCCCAGGCCGATAATTTTCCAAGAGAATATCTGCCTTATTTACCAGTTCCAGGAAGATTTTTTTCCCTTCTTCCGTCTTCAAATTCAATGTAATTCCTTTTTTATTGCGATTCAGGTTCGCATAGTAAACACTTTCTCCATTTCTGTAAGGACCATAGCTTCTGGCATCATCACCTTTTCCCGGCACTTCGATTTTTATTACTTCAGCACCGAAGTCTCCCAATATAGAGCCTGCATAGGGTCCTGCTACTACCCGGGTCAAGTCAAGAACTACCAAATTCTGTAGTGCTTCCACTTTTTCTAATCCCATAAGGTCTCACCTCCGATCCCCTTATAATTCCTCATCTTTTACGTGAATCTTTAATCTCATAATGGCACTCCCCATAGATTTTCCAAGGCTGTCCAACCGCAAGCTCATGGTTGCACCACCTCCAAGTGCATGTTTGAGTACAAAATTAAATCCTCCAAGGCTGGGAACTTCATATCTTATAATTTCGCCCTTTACCATGTCGCCGAAAAAATCATGTAGTCTTTCGGGCGTTACTTCTCTTTTAATAATTTCATAATATTCAGGTTTTCTGGCAAATACACAGATATTGCTGGTATCTCCCTTGTCACCGCTTCTTCCATGAGCGATATCATTCAATAATATTTCTCTCATAATCTTGTCCTCTCTATGCAAAACTATATTGTAATAATATGGCTCTTGATCTCTACTGCCTCTCGTGGAACAGATGTCGGCCACAGTGCCATAACTTCCTGCACACGAGCTCTTCCTCCGAAGAAAGATGCTCCGGGAGGTCCGTTTAACTGCATAGGACTGATTTCCGGGATGATCTTCGCACATTCATTCTTATCCTCTGAAAATACAGCAATGCGCATTACACACTCGTTCAGATTTTTCAATGCTTCTTCACTCATATCAGCCACATTAAGATGAAGGCTGTTCAGACCAATAAAACTGATATGAACATCATCCGCTTTCATTCCCTTTTGCTTCATTTTCTTCATGATAATGTCTGCACAATATCGGGCTTTTTCATAAGCATCAGGCCATGCAAAGCTCAACATTGAAACCGTCTTCCACCCTTTATGATACCCAACACACAATTTCAAAGTATCCGGTTTCTCTTTACCATGAATATGATCAATTCTGACGCGATTATCACCAACCTGTGTAATAGTAGCATTACTAATATCCACATTTACATCAGGAGTCAGATAATTTGCCGGATCTAGCACTTCATATAAAAATTGTTCCTTACAACTTTGCTCGCAAATGACTCCTCCACAATCAGGGGCCTTAGTAATTTCAAATGTTTTATCTGTCAACTCTGCAATAGGAAATCCGAGATTTTCCATCTGAGGTACGCTGCGCCAATCATACATATAATTGCCGCCTGCTCCCTGTCCACCACATTCCAGTAAATGTCCTGCCATAATTCCTCTTGCAAGGTTATCCCAGTCATTGTCTTTCCAACCAAATTCATAAGCCAACGGAGCCAGGAAAAGTGCGCTATCAGCTGCTCTTCCGGTGACTACAACATCTGCTCCGTCTTCAATTGCACTTTGAATGCCTTCATGACCAATGTAGGCATTGCAATTATATATTTTATCAACAATATCCGTGAAATCGCCTTCGTAGTCAAAATTCGGAAATGTCCATCCATCCTTTAACAGCTGCGGGATTTTTGATTTAATGTCGTCCCCTGTTACATAACCGATTTTATACCCTTTCATATTTTCTTCAGTTGCATACTGTCGAATAGCATCTACACATCCTGAAATATTCATGCCACCTGCATTTGTCAAAATTTTAATATTTCTTTCCCAAGCAGTTTTTCCTGCTGGTTTCAACAATCTTGTCACAAAATCAGGAGCATAACCTTTTGATGGATCTTTTAGTTGTTGCTTTGCCATAATGGACAGCGTCAGTTCTGCCAGATAGTCACATGCAAGATATTGAATATCTGCATTGTGAATCATATGGATAGCAGCATCTGGAGAATCTCCCCAAAATCCCTGTCCTCCGCCAATTGCTATTTTTTTCATCCGTTTCCTCCTTAACGTGCCTTGGTAATGCGGCTTTCTATGCCTGTTTATTTTTCATATTCTAATTATAACAATTCTCCACATTCTTTCTTGCATTCATCCGACTTAAAAATGTCACTCAGCGGTATATATAAAAATCCCTAAAAGTTAGTTTTTGCCTAACTTTTAGGGATTGCTATAAATAAACAGTTAATTATTTCTCCATGGCATTCAGGCGATCCACCAACTTCTGTACATCTGCCATGCTGACTCCGCCGCCGAAACTGACCGGTCCGCGCAGGGGCATATACTGAAGCATAGCTGCATTCATCTCATCGCTGATGGCTTCCTTCGCGGCATCACCGCCTTCGTTGACCTCGCTGCCCTGACCGAACATTCCTTTGCTCAGAACACTCTGTACCAGTTTCCAGGCCTCCGGGCGGCTCATGATGTCGCCCATTGTCGTATCTGTGGTATAGTGGAAAGGAATCTTCACGGTGGATTCCACAGTCACGGTATCTCTGAGAGCAATGTCTCTGGAAGATGCTCCGATAAGGATCTCGAACTCTCCGGTCTCCACCTGCCAGTCATGGATCTGTACATCATAGTAAGCAAAGGCTCGCTTTCCAAGCGTAAAAGTTACTGTCTTCGTCTCGCCGGGTGCCAGTTCGATCTTGACAAAATCCCGCAGCTCCTTCACCGGCCTTATCACTGTGCTTTCTTTATCTGCCACATAGAGCTGCACTACTTCCTTACCCGCTCTATCTCCGGTATTGGTCACATCCACAGACACCGTCAGTTCTTCTGTGTCTTTCATTGTCTTTTTGTCCAAACGCAGATTGCTGTAGGCAAATGTGGTATAGGACAATCCGTAGCCGAAGGGGAACAATACATCCATTTTCTTCTTATCATAATAGCGGTATCCCACGAAAATGCCTTCCCGGTATTCCACATGGTCGCCCTCACCAAAGCCGGCAAGATAAGAAGGATTGTCCTCCAGCTGCTTCGGGAATGTCTCCGGAAGCTTTGCACTGGGGTTTACTTTGCCGAAGAGAATGTCATACTCGGCACCTCCCACAGCCTGTCCTCCAAGATAGGCTTCCAGAATACCTTTCACACGATCTGCCCAGGGCATCTCCACCGGTGCACCGTTGTGCAATACGACTATGGTGTTCGGCTGTACCGCTGCCACTCTTTCAATCAATTCGTTCTGGCAATTCGGCATCCGCATATGTTTACGATCAAAGCCTTCGGATTCAAATGCATCCGGCAGTCCTGCGAAAATCACGGCTGCCTTTGCCTTTTTAGCTGTCTCTACGGCTTCTGCCAGTAATACCTCATCCGTCTTATCTTCTTTGTCATCAAATCCCTGGGCATACACAATATGTGTATTACCTGCTGCCTCTGCCGCATCCAGGGCTCCTGTGATCTTATGACTGTTGATATGGGAACTGCCGCCGCCCTGATATCTGGGCTTTTTCGCATATTTTCCGATAAAGGCGATCTCTTCGCCCTCTGTCAGCGGCAGCACATTCTCATTCTTCAACAATACAATGGTCTCTTCCGCCACTTTCTTCGCAACCTCATGGTCGTGATCCAGATCAAACACCGCTTCGGTATCTCTGTTCTCGTTATAGCGATATACGATATTCAGAATACGCTCCACCGCGGTATCCAGCACCTGTTCCTCCAGTGTTCCATTCTGTACCGCTTCTACGATCAGTTGATCATTGACTCCCATGGAGGAAGGCATCTCCAGATCAAGTCCTGCCTTTAAATCTTCCACACGGTCATTGACTGCGCCCCAGTCACTCATGACATAACCGTCAAATCCCCACTTGTCTCTCAGGGTCTCAGTGAGATATTTGTGATGTGCGGCCGTATAAGTTCCGTTGATCCTGTTATAGGAGCACATAACGGTCCAGGGTTTTGCCTTCTTCACCGCTCCCTCAAATGCCGCAAGATAGATCTCATTCAGAGTTCTCTCGTCGATGATCTCATCCACCGACATTCTACGGGTCTCCTGATTATTCGCCAGAAAATGCTTTAAACTGGTTCCCACATGTTTGCTCTGCACACCGCGGATCAGAGAGCCTGCAATCTCACTTGCCACCAGGGGATCCTCTGAATAGTATTCAAAATTACGACCGCACAGGGGAGATCGTTTGATGTTCACAGCCGGCCCCAGAATGACACTGACGCCTTCTGCCTGACACTCATTGCCCAGTGTCTCGCCCATATGATACAACAGATCTCTGTTAAAGGATGCCGCGGTTCCACAGCCTGCCGGGAAACATACTGCTTTAATACTCTCATTTACACCCAGATGATCCGCCTTGTCATCCTGCTTGCGCAGACCGTGAGGGCCGTCGGATACCATACTTGCGGGAATCCCCAGGCGCTCGCAGCTTTCAGTATGCCAGAAATCCGCGCCGGAACACATTGCCGCCTTTTCCTCCAATGTCATTTTTGCTATCAGATCTTTGATTTTTTCCTTTGTCATGTTGCTATAACCTCCTGTCATTCAAGCTTGTCCGCTTGCTCTTTCTGTTTACCAGTTTAGCAATTTTCCACATTGATTCCTATATCTGATTATGACTTCTTTTTAGGTCAATATTGACTTTTTCCTTCTTTTTATTCTATGATATAAATATATCGCGGGAACTAATATAATTTCAGAAGGAGGCTTTGCGATGCCACAATTTCCACACGAAGAGGTTGCTTTTGAAAGCGGAATCAACGTCCGTTTTACAATCTATAACAGCAATAACGATTACATACCGGAACACTGGCATCGAAGCATGGAAGTTATCTATATCTATGAGGGTTCCATGGAACTCATTGAGGGGCAGCGGGTTCTGTTGCTGCATGCCGGAGATTATCATGTGATAAATTCCGCCGCCGTCCATGCTACCCGGACCACGACACCGTCCCGGGTTCTGTTATTACAGATTCCTTATGCGTTTCTCATAGGTGCCATCCCAGAATATGAAAGCATCCGTTTTCTGTTCTCCCACAGGGATTCTTCTGCCGATGCGCAGATTCAGGAGATTCTGACTTCCATGGGCGATCTCTATACAAAAAAACCGCAAAGCTATACTCTGCGGTTTTCCGGTCTGCTTTATGATTTTTTATACATCCTTATGACCCACTATAAGGTCACCGTCGACAATACTTCCCGAATTCAGAGTCAGAAAAATCTGCATCGCCTCGAACCGGTGATTCAGTACATCCAATCCCATTACACCGAAGCCATTTCTCTGGAAAATGCAGCCTCCCTGGCTCATCTGAACCCAGAATATTTCTGCCGTTTTTTTCGGCGGAACATGGGAACCACCCTCACTTCCTATATCAACAGCGTGCGTCTGACGCATGTCTGCAAGGATTTAAAAGACACCGATCTGAACATCAGCGAAATACTGGATCGACACGGAGTCACGAACTATAAATTATTCCTGCGCACCTTTAAGCAGGTATACGGCTGTGCTCCGAGGGATTTCCGGAAGCAGTGAGGAATGCTATGATAACTGCTCAGAGCCACTCTGCATTATTACTTTCCAGTTCTTTCTTCTGCATAATGCGGTTGCGGTCACTTAGGATCGCCAGCATTTCGTCCGCGATCTCCTCCGGCGGCAGATCAGAATAATGACACAGATAACCGATCATACGGCTCGCCGTAAAATCCGTATTCAGATTCTTCGTCACCAGATCACAGAACGATTCCGGGTAGCCGCGGGATAGGAGCATTTTATATAATTGCATACTTTGGGGAGATCTTGGTTTCATATTTATTCTACGCCTTCTTAATATGGAAGATCACGCCGCTCTTGGGGTAGATCCACTCGTCCTTGATCGCAATGTCATAGAGTCCGGCTCTCTGGATGCAGGCTCCGACATTGGCAGTGCTTTCCTTATTGAGATAGGAATACATAGTGACATCCATTCCGTTCTTGTATTTCAGCTTGATATGGGGCTCCTTGGTCGGATCCACCAGAGTCACCTCGAAAATAGAGTTCCATACCCGGGGCATCTTGAAATAGATGCTGACCAGATGCTCCCCGCTTGCCTCGTTCCGGTCAAAATCCAGCTTGAATTTCAGGATAAATCCGTTGCTCTTTCGCTCTACTTCGAACTGCGCTTCGTCGTCATTATCTCCGCTGTTGTCAATTCGCAAGATCGGCATGAACAGGTCATTGATCACATCCCGTATCTTATCCGCGGGAATACTGTTGATGAAGTCCACGGCTTCCGGTTCCACCACCAGATCCTCATTGAAAATGCTCTTGGTAAAATCCGCATCCTGTCCGGTCTCCAGCAATCCACCGTCCAGACTCTTTTTATCATAGGCGAAACCGAGTCTGATCACATCGCCCGTGTAGTTCTCGTCTGTTCCTCCCAGACACTTTACGCTGAACTTCAATTCCTCATCGATCAGGTAATACTTTCCGTCTGTGGCTCCGGGGAAACCGGCTTTTACATATTCCTCCGTCAGATTCGGCTCCAGATTGATCGTGTAATCGAACATTTTCCGGATCCTGGCGCCTCTTGCCCTGTCAAAATATTTCTCCATATTGGTAGAAAGCATATCCACCGCATCTTCATCCTTTATCATGGAGGTAATGGTGGATTTCAGGAAAGTCTTTTTATCTTCATCGCTGAAAGAATCCAGGATCTCCGGCTCTCCCATCAGCGTCTTGGTGATCTGCTGGGAGGTCTCTCTGGCGTAGGCATCCTGGGTCAGCTTGTTGTTCAGTATATCGAATAACAGAAATGCTGCCAGCACACCGATGAGATTCCCCACGATATTGTCGATCAAGTCATCCAAGGTGTAACCGTTCTTCAGAGCCAGATAGGTATATCCTACAAACACCAGTAACAGTGCGATCAGCACCAGTACCATAGTAGCGGACAAGGTGTCCATCACACTTTTTCTCTTCTTTTGTTTCTGATTATCCATGAATTTCCTCCCTCGTAAATACGCCCTCATAGATTGCGGGCTTCCGCATGTAATATGCCCAGAACCGGTCACCGTAATCATAATGCCACCATTCCGACGGCAGATTGGTAAATCCCGCATCTATCATAGCATAATAAAGCAGACGGCGGTTTTCACGGACCTGCTCGTCCTCTGCCCCCTGTACATGCTCCGGTGCCTCAAAATACGCTGCACAGGTCTTATCCGTAAAGGCATCAAAACCGCACCCCATCGGGAGTTCTCTGCCCTCCGGATCCAGAAGCGTCAGATCAATGGCTCCTCCGGTGGTATGGGCGGGAGGCACCTTTGTATCCGGTACCGGATCCGAGACAAATTTGCAGATCGCAGCCCTCCTTTTTGCCTCCGGCAGCTCTTCTAAATGAAAATCCCGGATGATGTCCACAGAATACTTTTCAAACAGTTCATGCTGCAGTGCAAAGGGGCGCCAGGCATCCCAGATGCGGAACCGGTAACCGTCCGGCAGATTCCCCGCCGCTTTCACCAGCCTCTCATACATCTCCTTACGGACGAAGCAGTTCTCTTCCGCATGGTCCATATGTAGGATCGGATACAGCATTTTCACATCCCACAGATCACAGCTTTTCAATTCTATAAACGCGGAATTCACAAACGCACTGTCTATATAGCGCTCCGGATCCCCGATCGTCGGTATCGGCCTCATGGGATCAGCCTCCTTATTATTTATATTTATCATAATACCCCTTTTCCACTAAATATGGCAAGTGTCTGGTGCATCAAAAAAGAGACTGCATATCAAAATAGCAGTCTCTTTTTTATGTCCGTTTACAGATTTTCACCGTTCGATCCAATCACCTCGTGGTACCAGTATGCGGAGTCCTTAAGGATCCTCTTTTGAGTGGTGTAATCCACATAGATTAATCCGAATCTCTCCGTATAACCGTTGTTCCACTCCATGTTATCGATAGCTGACCAGGCAAAATAACCCCAGATATCAGTTCCCTCCTCTGCCGCTTTTTTCAGGCAGCTTAAATAGCGGTGCATAAAGTCGATTCGCATAGGATCATGAACCTTACCGTCCAGGAATACCCAGTCGGGACAGGACAGTCCGTTCTCCGTAATTACGATGGGAAGTTTGTATTTTTCCTGCAGGAACTTCGGTACATAATACAGACTCTCCGGTGTCACCTGCCACTTCATTGCAGTCACCGGTGCTCCGCAGGGATTCTTCGCCTCGCGATATCCCCCCTGACCATCCGATTCCACTCGTCCGCTCTGGTAGACATTGATTCCCAGGAAATCCAACGGTTCCGAGATCAGTTTCAGGTCTTCCGGATTCCGTAACTCCTCCGGGCAATTCTCGCCATAGGCTTCCATGCCTTTCTCCGGATAATGTCCTAAAATGACGGGATCCAGCCACCAGGAGACTGCCCACAGGTCCTTCGTATCTTCCCGCAGGGTGGCAATTCTTGCTGCTTTCACATCCTCAGGTTGGTCGCTTACAGGCACCGAACTTCCGAAGCAGAATGCCACACCGATCTCGGGCTTTTTCTTCGCGTATTTTCGGATGACCTGCACCGCTCTGCCGTGGGCTTTCAGGTGATTATGGATTGCCAGCAGATACTCCGGCTCAGTGAGCCGTAACTTCGGAGCACAGTTTCCCTGCACATGTCCGATAATCAGATGGCACTGGGGCTCATTTAATGTCATCCAGTGGGACACTCTGTCGGAGAGTCTGTCCACGATTACCTTCGTATATTCTGCAAACCACTCGGGGCTCTCGGGATTCTGCCATCCCCCGCGAATCTGTAATTGCTGGGGAAAATCCCAGTGGAATAAAGTAACCCAGGGTTCAATTTCCGCCTCTAGCAAAGCATCCACCAAATCACTGTAAAACTGCAGTCCTTTTTCATTCACCCGTCCCGTACCGTCTGGCAATACTCTGGACCAGCTGATGGAAAAGCGGAATGCTTTCAGTCCCATATTCTTCATTCTCTGAATGTCTTCCTTATAATGATGGTAAAAATCACAAGACACATCACCTGTCTCTCCGTCTAAAATATTCTGTTTTCCTTCAGGGTTCTTACGCGTGTCATGGCAATGCACATCCCAAACGGATTCTCCTCTGCCGTCCTCATAAGCGGCTCCTTCAATCTGGTAAGCTGCTGTTGCCGCGCCCCAAACAAAATCTTTGCGAAAGCTCATTCCGTTTCCTCCTTATTTATCCTTTTACGGCTCCGATGACAATACCTTTGACAAAGTACTTCTGGAAGAATGGGTAGACACACATGATAGGCAGTGCACCCATGACCGCCACTGCCATACGAATGGAAATGGAAGGCATCTTCATGGTACTTGCTCCGGCTGCGGAAGCCTTTTTTATCATCTCAATATCATCCATCATCTTCTTCAGCAATACCTGAATACTGTACAGATTATCCCGGTTCACATAGTACAGACCATTCAGCCAGTCATTCCAGTAAGACAGTCCGATCAGCAGTACCAACGTCACGATAATGGGTTTCGACATAGGAAGCACTACTTTAGTGAGGATGTAGAGTTCTCCGCCGCCGTCGATCCTTGCCGCTTCGAGGACTTCCTCCGGGATGTTTGTCGTAAAGTATGTACGCATCATAATGACATTAAATGCGTTTAACAACAAACCGGGAACGATCAGAGCAAATATCGTATTTTTAATATGGAACATCTGTGTCCACATCATGTAGCCAGGCACTAGTCCACCGTTGAACAACATGGTAAAGAAAATATAAAAGGCAAAAATATTTCTTCCTGGCAGATTTTTTCTGGACAACGGGTAAGCGTATAAAGTAGTCAGCATCAGGCTCGTCAGTGTTCCCACAATTGTCACGAAAAAGGATATTGCGTAGCCTCTGACAATGGAGGTACTGTCCATCAGCAAATATTTATAGGCGGACAGGTCGATCTCCGTGGGCCAGAACCGGTAGCCTGTCTTCACCAGTGCCGTCTCTGAAGTGATGGAAGAACTGAGCAACAGTATAAACGGCATGACACACATCAGAGACAATATAATTAATACGGTATTGATTACAACCTGGTATTTTGTATCTTTTATGACCATAATCTCATCTCCTTAAAACAGTGCATTTTCACGGCTGACCTTGCGGACGATCATATTGGCGGTCAGTACCAGAATGAATCCAACGATGGACTGATAGAAGCCTGCTGCCGCCGACATACCCACGTTGTTCAGTGTTGTTAGTCCGCGATATACATAAGTGTCGATCGTATTAGTCACATCGATCAAGGCTCCGCTGTTCATGGGTACCTGATAAAACAGGCCGAAGTCTGAATAGAAAATACGTCCGATGGACATCAGCACCAGCGTGATGATTGTGGGTTTCAGACTGGATAGTGTCACATATCTGACCTGCTGCCATCTGGTAGCTCCGTCAATCACCGCCGCTTCATAATATGTCTTGTCGATTCCCACCACCGTTGCGAAATAGATGATGCTGCTGTAGCCGAAATTTTTCCATAGATAGACAAATGTAATAATTAAAGGCCAATACTTTGGCTGTGAATACCAGGCGATGCCATTCTTGCCCAAAGGCTCCAAAATAGAGTTATTAATGAATCCGTTCTGTGTATTTAAAAAGCCATATACAATATAGCTGACGATGACTGTGGAGATCAGATAAGGGATCAGAATCAGCGTCTGATATAGTTTTTTCTTCGTCTTGGATCTCACGTCATTTAACAGAATTGCTACCGTAATGGCCAGGATATTCCCCAGGATAATAAATACTGCATTATATAATAATGTGTTTCTGGTAATATTCAGTGCATCTTTTGTGGCAAATAGATAAGTAAAGTTGTCAAGTCCGATCTTCGGGCTCTTAAACATTCCCAGTTTGTAATCATATTTTTCAAATGCCATGATCAGTCCCGCCATGGGGATATAGTTGTTGATAAAAATGTACACAACACCGGGGATCAACATGAGATATAAAGGAAGATAACGTCTCCATTTTACGAAAGTACTCTTCTTATTCATGAGTATTACCTGTTCCTTTCTTTTGAAAGAGGTCCCACCAAAGAACTGGCGGGACCTCTTTTGGCTTCAAAGCTTATATTTTAGGTTTGGACGATTATTTTTATGATTTGTAGTGCTTTAGTTCTGCTCTGCAAGCCATGCATCCAGCTGTGCCTGCTTAGCTTCGATAATGGTGTTGATACCTGCTGCATCCAGTTCCTGATTCATCTGGGGGATAGCTGTCTCAGGATCCAAGCATCCGGTCAACAGACCTGCACGATATTTCTCTACTACATTGTTACATGCAGTTACTTCATTCAGTACTTCTGCGTTATCCCATACAAATCCTTTTGCAGGAGAGGGCTGTGCATTCTTATTGAACTCACCCAGTTGCTCCCATACATCAGGATCATCACCTTCCCATACATAGGTAATCTGTTCATTAGGCCAAGCCCAACCTACGGAAGAGTATGAAGTATTGGAAGAATCCACACCTTCCGGATAGGTGATCACACCCTTGCTCTCATCTGCGAATACCCAGTTGTCGCCTTCGATACCGTTGACTAACAGGTTGGATACTTCAGGGTTGGTGTACATCAAATTCAGCATCTGCATTGCCTTTTCAGGGTTCTTGCTGTTATTAGCAATGCACCAGCTTGCATTTACCATGCTTGTGGTAGAATGGGGTGCACCGTTCTCCATCTGTACTACTACGATGTCTTTACCGCATTTTCTGGTCTCTTCTGCTTCAAATCCTGCCTTGAAGGAAGTGAAAGTACCAAAACCGACACCTGAGTTGAAGAATTCCTGATACCCTTCTGTGGTATTGACTGCATCCGGCATCATCAGACCTTCCTGTGCCCATTGGTATACCCACTTGCAATATTCCTTGAAGGAATCTGTATCATAGAAATTCACTACCTGGGTACTGTCGGAAAGTGCATTTTCCAGTACGCCCAGATCATCGCTCAGCACGTCACATGCCCATGCCGGATAGATCATTGTTCCGCCGTTGGGAACCAGGGGATACATATCCGGATATGCTTCTTTTACTTTTCTTAGATTAGCATCCAAATCTTCGTAAGTCCATGGAGTGGAGTAGTCGATTCCCAGTTCATCCGCAATGGATTTTACCATTTCAAAGCCACGCCCCTGTGCCTTATCCTTGTTCATCGGTACTCCGTAGATACTTCCGGATACGGTAGAACACCGCCAGTCATCCTCGGAGATACCGGACAATACATCCGGTGCATATTCTGCCAGCAGATCATCCATGGCAACAATCTGGTTTGTAGTTGCCATGGTGGACATGGATACCTGCCAGGGCATTGCGAAGAACAAATCCAGATCTTCTCCGGAAGCCAGTGCCAGATTCAGCTGCTCTGAACTTACACCAGTCAGAAGGTTTACTTTTACACCTATGGTGGGCTCTGTGATCTCGCTTACTGCTGCCGCAACCTTTTCTGCAGCCTCCGTGGTGGAATTATTGTACGCGTAGATGGTAATGGTGGTCACATCATCATTTGACGCTGCCGCCTGTGTGCTTCCTGCCGCACTGTCTGTGCCTGCACTCTGTGAAGCGTTGTTATCTGTGGTAGATCCGCATCCTGCAAGAGTCGTTACTGCCATTGCGGTAGCAAGTCCTGTTGCCAATAACTTTTTGATTTTCATAAGTTTCTTCTCCCTTCGTAGGTCTTCATTGATGATGAATTCATTATAAAAAAATCCCACAATCGTATCTATCTGTTAAAAATGTTGTTTGTGTCAAAAAAATAAGTTTTTTTACTTTCCGCATTCCGGAATATCAAAAATGTCACATTCTATTGTAAAAAATGTGACATTTTGAAAATACTATTCGTTTGTGTGCACGGTCTCTTCCCGATCTTCCGTAGGTGAAACCCCGTTGATTTTCTTATAGCTTTGGGAAAAATGGGAAAAGTTGGTATATCCCACTTTCATGGCGATCACACTGATGGGTAACACCGTCTCTCGGACCATGTTCCGGGCAAGCGTCATTTTCTCTGAGATAATATATTCTTTTAATGACATTCCCGTTTTGTTTTTAAACAACACAGAAATATAATTGGCGTTCAGGTGCACCGTATCGGCAATATCATCCCTCTTGATATCCTCATCCATGTGGCTTCGGATGTATTGGAATATCTCATCGATCTGGGTCTCCTTCCCCGACTCCGTATTCCGCAGTTCATGCAGTCTCGCCGTCACATATTTTACCAGCCATAGCGTATCTTCCGTGTAAGCATAGGCGGACATGGCACGTTGCATGATCTCTTCCTCCGGGAACAACTGCTCCATATCCATATTTAATTTCTGGAGTACCAGATAGATTACACTCATAATCTTCTGGTAAAACCGCATCAAGTTTTTGGAATTCAGTTGATCCTCCGCCGCCAATCTCTGCAAGGTATCCGAAGTGTCTTTTACCACGGTATCATACAGTTCATTTTCTAGAAGTTGTACCCAGTTCTCGCAGTAGTGTTCCTCTGTTTTCCGTTCCTTCTGCTTGCTCTCCTGCACATTGTAGATTCCTTCTTTGCGTCCAACATTGTTCTGGTCGGCTTTTTTCAGAATCCGCACTAGTTCCCAGACCGCCTGCCGATCCTCCAGTGCACCGTAATATATGGCAACTCCACAGTCGAAAAATTTCTGAAATGTAATCTGAAAACGTTCCATCTGATGATACATGGATTCTTCATTCAGTTCTGCCGCACTGTCGGTGCACAGAAGTACATAATAGATTCCCTTTTCCTGCTGGCAGAGAAGCGCTTTCCAGGCGTAAGGGTAGAACAGTTCTTCCAGCACATTGGAAATCGTATCATATAACAGCGTCTGATCCCAGTTCTCCAGTCCCTTGCCCCAACGAACCACATCCAGCAGGCTCAGTCTGGAATTTTCCGTCACACGGATCCCTATTTCTTCGAGGTTGTGCATGGCTATTTCCATGTCATTCTTCTCCTCCGAGAACAGATCCGCCAACATTGCCCCCAGGACAACCCCCTTTTTATTCTTCAGCAGCTGTCCGTAGCGGGAATCCTCGTTGACCCGCTGTTTCATCCGGATCTTCTCCGTCGCTCTTCTCACGGCATCCTCGATCTCTTCATATCTCGCAGGCTGTAAAATATAGTCAAAGCTTCCCAGCGCCACAGCCTCTTTTGCATACAGGAAGTCCGCATGTGCCGTCAGGAAGATCGTCTCCACATCCATTTCCTGCTTTCTACACCATGCCAACAGGCTCAGCCCGTTTTCCACCGGCATTTCAATGTCGCACAGCATGATATCCACCGGCTTCTCCAACAGGACCTGTTTTGCTTCATAGGCATTATATGCCTTGTATATCTGCGAAATCCCCAGGCGATCCCAATGCACCCCAAACATGACACCGCTTACCACATTGATCTGATCATCTACTATTAATACATTAATATTTTCCATAGGGTAAATACATCTCCACACAAGCTCCGTTTGAGTTGCTATATAATATTGTTGCTTTTTCCTCATAACGTATTTTAATACGTTTCCAGACATTCTGGATACCGATCCCCACGGTCTTCTCTTCTGCGAATTCTTCCTTGTTCAGAAAATGCAGTACATCTTCCGGAAAACCGGGACCGTTGTCCAGAATCGTAATACACACATAAGTATCCTCCGGCGTCTCTCCAGGGAGTAACGATACCCGGATACTGATGAGCAGTGTTTTTTGGGACTGTACACCGTATTTCACTGCATTCTCCACGAAAGTCAGCACCGACAACGGCAGGATCTGAAATTCTTCCAGTTTTTCGTCCACGGCAATGTTGTAATTCACCGGTACGGACAATCCCAGCTGTGACAGTTTCAGGTAGGATTCCACGCTCTCCATCTCTTTCCGGACACTGATGGTATCTTCCTCATAAGTAATCACTTTTCTGAGGTAAGAAGACAGCGCCAGCGTCAGTTCCTGAATGGAGTGGTATTCCTTCTGCTCCGCCAGCGCATAGAAATTCTTCAGGCAGTTCAGAAAAAAGTGGGGGCGGATCTGAATCTGTAAATACTGAATCGTTGCATTCTGAATCCTGCGCTCCTGCTCATAGGCATCGATCTTCAGCTTCTGGATCTGATCCATCATGTGATTAAAGGTAGTCGCCATCAGACGGAATTCCTCCACATCACTGTTTTCCTCCGCGTAGGCGTTCAGATCACCCTCAGCGATCTCTTCCATGGTTGCTTTCAATCCCTCTAAGGGTGCCACAAAGAAACGATACATATAAAAATACAGAATCGGGATCAGCAGAATAAAAATAAAGCTGCAAAACAGCAGAAACCACTGCAAAGCTCCCATATAGTTCCAAAAGCTTCCGTAGGGACTGATGTAATACTGCACCAGATCACCGTAGGGCAGTTGCTCATACACCACAAGGTATCGCTCCATTCCTTTCCCCGTGATGTAATAACCCTTGGAATTCTGTTTCAGTTCGATCTGTTTCTCTTCCAACAGTTTTTTCTGATTCAGCGCCTGTCCGTCCTGCGTTGCATAGACCAGATAAGACGATCCTCCCTCAACTTCCGAGGAGGGCTTCATAAACTGGTCGAAATCCATGACCGCACCGATATACATCGAGCCGTATTTCAGAATCCGGATCAGGAAATAGTCATCCCCCACCGGAATCACATACCAGTCACTATTCAGTTCCCCCTGCTTCATCTCCTCATAGACAGCCCGACATATTCCAGACTGTTTGATCGGCACATAGCGAGTACCCGTGGCATGTTTGATCCGGACCAGATCGTTACTCTCCGAATAAAATTCCAGTGCCACCAGTCCATCCACATCCGAAGTCAGATATTTTGTAAAATCTTCCAGAATGTTCTGCCCGCACAGATAAGCCTGTAATGACTCCAACGGATAATTGAGTCTCCTGAAATCATTTTCTACCATTTCCAAGATCATATAAGACTCGACCGTTTTAATACTTTTCTCATAAAACTGTTCGTAAATATAGCCGGTACCGGCTGCGCTCTGGGCAGCCTGCCGGTTCAGCGCTATCATAGAATAAACATTATATATGATCAGTGTCACCGCAAGAGGCAGCACCATAGCGCATACGGTCAGCAATAAACGTTTTCTTACTCTTTTCATTTCTTTATAATGTTATACTTTCAGATTCTTATTATGGTCTGACCGGCGTACCATCCGGCAGACGGCTGAACAGCCAACCCCGCTTCCTCAAAACCGGAGAATTCCTGGATGCCAATATCGTCCAGCATCAGTTTAGCATAAGACCACACAAATAACAAATAAAATATTCCTGTTTGCCATTTCCCGCAAGGCTTGTTAAAATAAGGATATGAAAAAGAAAAATTTATGTAAAACGTTATTAAAAACCATGTGTATCGTGCTGGGGATCCTCATCCTCGCACTGTTGGCTTACATCGTCTACCTCTATGCCAGTTATTACAGGATCGAGGACAATCAGGAACTGGTGGTGGAGGCACCGGTTGACGATACTACCACAGGTGCGGCTGCAGTGCTGGCTACGGATACGGAATATTCCGCAGTGACCTACAACATCGGTTTCGGTGCTTATCTGCCGGATTACAGCTTCTTCATGGACGGCGGTACCTCCTCCTGGGCGGAAAGCCCGGAGACCGTACAATATGCCATAAACGGTGCGGGAGAACTAGTGAAGTCATTAGACCCGGATTTTGCGCTGATCCAGGAGATCGATCTGGATGCCACCAGAAGCTATCATACGGATGAGTACGAGATGCTGCGCAACATTCTGCCGGAATATACTACCGTATTTGCGCAGAATTATGACTCTGCTTTCCTGTTCTATCCGTTTACCCAGCCCCACGGCAGCAGCCGGGCAGGACTCGGACTGTTCTCGAAATATCCGGTGTCTTCCGCCCTGCGCAGAAGCTTCCCCATATCCACTTCCTTCAGCAAGTTCTTCGATCTGGACCGTTGCTACAGTGTCTCCCGGATCCCGGTGGACAACGGAAAAGAGCTGGTGATCTTCAATCTGCATATGTCTGCCTACGGCAACAGCGACGCCATCCGCAAGGGACAGATTGAGATGCTGTGCAATGATATGGCAAAAGAATACGAAGCCGGCAATTACGTGCTCTGCGGCGGCGACTTTAACCACGACCTGAAGGCTTCCGAAGAGGATGCGGAGAACTGCGAGTCCTGGGCATTTCCTTTTCCGAGAACGGAGCTGCCGGAGCATTTTGCCTTCTGTCTGGATCTGTTGAGTTCTGAGGAGAAGAAAGCGCTTTGGAACAGTGCCAGAAACGCGGATATGGAATATGTTCCCGGTGTAACTTATACCGTAACCTTGGACGGATTCATTATCTCCGACAATATCGAGTGCCTGTCCTATGAGAATATCAATACCGGCTATTCCTACTCCGACCATGATCCCGTGAAGGTGGACTTCGTGTTAAAATAGTGTCAAGATTTACAAAGTCTGTTGACAGTGTTTGTCCTTTTTTGTAGAATGAGGGCACAGTTAAGAGGGAGTAGTTCCCGGATGGTTTCTGAGAGAATGGTAACCCGGAATGGTAACCGAAGGATACACGAAGCTGTCCGGAATGATAATCGTCATCACGTCCGTCGGACCGGTTATTATTGTAAGCAACGAGACTTTTATCGATCATTTTTGATGCGGTAAGAGTCTCTATTTTTATACTTTTTTATTTTTATATTTTTTATAAGAATACGTGAGTCACCGCAGGAAAGGACAGCTTATGGAATACATATTGTTACTCGTAGGATTTATACTTCTGATCAAAGGTGCGGACTTTTTCGTGGAGGGAAGCTCCTCCCTGGCGGGGATCCTGAAGGTCCCCAGCGTCATCATCGGTCTGACCATCGTCGCCATGGGCACCAGTGCTCCGGAGGCCTCCGTCAGCATCAATGCCGCCCTGGCTGGCAGTAATGATATCGCCATCAGTAACGTCGTCGGCTCGAATATCTTCAACGGGCTGGTGGTGGTAGGTATCTGTGCATTCCTGCACAGCTTTATGCCCCACGGAGAGATCCTGAAGCGGGATATGCCGTTAAATATCCTGGTAACTGTCGTATTATGTCTGATGTTTTTAGATGGCAGCTTAAGCCGCATGGAAGGCGCTGTCCTGTTGCTGGGCATGATCGTATATTTGGGATTTATGATCTATTCTGCCCGGAAAAACAGAGAAGAGGGCGAACCCGGCAAGATCCTCTCCCTGCCCCGCAGCCTTTTGTATATTGCCGGAGGTCTGGCTGCCGTTATCTTCGGCGGTGATCTCGTCGTGGATAAAGCGTGCATCATCGCTACGAATTTTGGTGTCAGCCAGAATTTCATCGGACTGACTATTATCGCCATCGGCACCTCCCTGCCGGAGCTGGTGACCTCCATCGTTGCCACGAAAAAGGGAGACAGCGGACTGGCGTTGGGCAATGCCATCGGCTCCAACCTGTTCAACATCCTGTTTATCCTCGGAATGTCCGCGGTGATCAGCCCTCTGCATGTCCTCGGAGAGTCTGTCATCGACACCGTACTGCTCCTTGGCAGTGCCATTCTGCTCTTCGTATTCGCCCGTACCGGCAGACGCATGACCCGCAGTGAGGGGGCTGCGTGCGTGCTTCTGTATGTTGCATATACGGCTTACCTCTTCGTGAGGTAACAGTGCGGCTATAGACGCACACAAAAAGCGCACCTAAGGGGAGGTGCGCTTTTTTGTGCTAATATCCTCTTCCGCCTTGGGAAGAATTTGCACTTTATACATTATTTTCCGTTATACCTGCTTTCCAACTCTGCGAAAAAAACTTTGTAATCTCTACCTTTTCCGCTCAACATATCTTGATAGCTATCCATTACTTTCTGGCGAACTACATTATTATCTACTTTGCTATCCGAATCGACAATATGTCTGTTCCCTTGAGCCATTACTTCCATAGCCTACATCCTCCTTACCTTAAAGTCAAATCCGGTCTAATATGTTCAACGGTATTCTCACACATTCCGATTTTATTATATCCGACTCTTCACGTTTAATCAACATATAATCACTGAATTCAGATCTCATGTAATGCAAAAGAGCACTCCCACATAGGAATGCTCTTCATTATTTGTGGCAGATATCTCTCCACTGGCAGTCGCCGCAGATGACCTTGCCATATCCCGGCTGCAGAATTTTCTCTTCCACGATCCGTTCAAATTCCGCAAAGGTCATCTCCTGCCCTAGCTTTAATCCGGTGTATTTCAATACACCCGCATCATACCGGTCTACCTTCTCCGCAGACTCGCAGCTGCCACCCTTATTATGCGGGCAGGCGCTGCAGATCTCATCCGTCGCTCCGACCAGCTGCAGGGATGCCGGTCCATTTTTCCCCAGAAGCCATTCCTTCACCTCCGCCATATGCTTAGTGAACCCTTCACTGTATCCCTTCCCTTCGAAAAAATACAGGCACATGCCGTGGTGCGGACGGATCCGGTAAGTTGTTGTCACTTCCATATCCGGTGTATCCTTTATTCCTGTCCGTTCAGCTTCAGAGCCTTAGACAGTCTCTTGCTCAGTGTCAGTGCCAGTGCGATCTTCACCAGATCCGGAATGATGAAAGGAATTACACACCAACCCAGTACGGTAGCCAGACCGACAGCTCCGGAATTCTGCGCATACACAACCATGAACCATACCGTTCCGATAGCATAGCACACGATCAGGCCCAGTACCATGGAGATACCCAGCACCCATGTCTTACATCCGAACAGCTTCTCAATCAGCCACATTAATAATGCAGAGAATAAAAATCCGATAATATAACCACCGGTATTGCCCAGCAGAACACCGATACCACCGGAGAACCCGGCGAATACAGGAATACCTACCGCACCCAGTAAAATATAGATCAATACCGCAAGGCTTCCTCTCTTACCGCCCAGTACGCCGACTGCCAGGAATACTGCAAAAGTCTGTAACGTAAAAGGAACCGTCATCGGGATGGAGATCCAGGAGCAGATCGCGATCAGAACCGCAAATACCGCAATGTACACCATGTCATAAGTCTTGCTACGAGTTGTTGTCTGTGTTGTCATAATAAAAAACCATGCCTTTCTGTCAGATGTTTTTTAAAAACCTCTGTCAGAATAGCATGGTGTTTTTTAATTGTCAACCCTTTTTATAGTATGGTTAACAATTAAGTGAATTCCCTGGTCATAACTGTTTCATCGTCTTCTTATTCCGGTACATATCCTTATCTGCACGCTCACGCACCTTCTCCGGATCCGTATCATCCGCCGTGAATACAGCATACCCATAGGCAATTCCCACGGGAACGGGAATGATGTTCTTATGATTCAAGATCTCTACATCCTGATCGATCTTATGCATCACACGTTCTATCTTAAAATATCTTCCCTTCGGAATGATACAGCAGAATTCATCCCCGCCAATGCGGTAACATTTCCCATAGCGTTCAAAATTGTCCTCTATGATATGTGCTGCATTGATAATATACTCATCCCCTGCCCTGTGACCATATTGATCGTTGCACTGCTTAAGATTGTTCAGGTCAAAGGTCACTATGACATACCCTTCAAAATCCCCCTCGTTTTTCACAAAATAATCATAAGCATTTCGATTATATAAGCCGGTCATGGAATCATTCAGGGCAAACTGTTCCAGTTCCTCCATCCTGCGACCTTTTTTCAGCCGGGCAACCGTCTGTCTGGCGGATTCTATTCCCAGCACCACAATAAAGAGCAAGAAAGAGCTTCTGCCAAATACACCTACGGCATTACCGGCTTTATAATAGCCGCCCACATCTATAATAGCAGCAAAAAATACAAGCAGCAGTGCCCCTACACATGCCTTCAGCCTCTGATCCAGCTGCCTTCTGACAATTTTGCTGCAGATGACCACCAGTAGGTATAGAATCGTCAGAATGATCAACACATGCGTCATCCACAGGCTTCTCCGGAACTCATATATCTCTGTTGCATTCAGTATATGCGTCAGGACGATCAATGCCAGATTAGCATTACAGATAATTCTACAAAACCAGTCATCCCTGATCTCCAGAAAGCTCTTCACAAACAGGATACAGGACATCGGCAACAGCATGAGCGTAGCAAATGCCAGATAAGAGCATCCCTGCCTGTTGGCCAGGAGCAGCGTTGCCACATCCGTCTCATTGGCCGACCATGTTCCCAGCAGGATGGAAAAAATACCCAGATACAATAAGGTTCCGTCGATCCGGCTTCCGCAGCGGATAACGATCCAATAAATACTAATATACAATCCTATCAGTATCACCATCATGCTGATGAGAAAGGCAGGCATTGCCCGGCGCATCACCCCACGATAAATATTATAGCCGCCACCGATATAAAACGTCTTCTGCTGACCTGCCGCTTCCGGATAACAGGGGGTGAACTGTACCTGCAGGCTGCTCACATTACTTGAAAACCTGACAATATTCCAGGTCCAGCCCGGAGTATTTCCCCATATGCCGGGCACAGCATCCAGCCGATAGATCAGCTTCCCGTCTGCATACACCGCAATCTCCTGATGTGCCGAATAGAACACGATTGAGTTCGTCTCATCATCGTCCTGATCCAATATAAAATCGTACAGCTCCCTGCCGTCATCCAGGACGCTGACTGCGTCCGGCGTACATGCCTGTAATGACTTTACCTCCGGCACACTGCCTGAGGTGCAGATCATGCACAGAAGCACCATAGCAAATACGACTGATACGATTATAATAAGCTTTCCCTGTTCCTTCTCCATTACTTCCCTCAATATCCAACGTACTGTTTAGTACTATGGTACTAGATTTCTTGCCATTTGTCAACACAGGGTCGTATCAATCTCATGTTTGAAAATATTATAATTCCGCTCATCCCGGGGGGAACAATAAATGGCCAGCTCTATCGTCTTGAAACACCTTCTGTATCGAGCGATCACATGGGAAAACGCAGCTGCCACAGCCTCCGGATCATTCTCAAAAGCTCCACAGCCGAACGCTCCCAGAATAACCACTTCATTGCCGCCCGCCACAGCCACATCCAGGATCCTGGTCAGGCGTTTCTCATGCAATGCCTGCTGCTGTGCTCTCGTCATCTTAACAGCATTATTACCGTCTCCGGGATTCATCCCATTGGCCGGAAGCAGACGCAGATTCGGTGCTGCACAGGTGATCACATTCACAGAGTACCAATCTTTTTCCGGAAGCGGTGCCGGTGCCGCGGTATCGGATTTGAATACAATGACTCCCGGCGTATAGATGCAGTCATCATTGTGGATCGGATCCTGCATATATCTGTGCGGAGAATAAAATCCAGCCCACATTTCCTTCGTATTCAGGCAGAAATACAGCGTAGAACAACGGCACAGACATTCCTCCTGGGCAGAGCTTCCCTTGGTCACACCACCTCCGGGATTCGTCGCTGAGGCAAAATTGTGCACACACACCCGTTCTCCCGAATATCCCGCAGCCGCTTCATAGCTTCGCTTTTTCGACACGATAATTTCCGCATCCTGCTCATATCTGTCAAGATTCTGTACAGCCTCCGGCATCAGATCTATGACTTCCATCATCTCCGGAATCAGCACCTGTTCTGCCACAGAGCGCTCCACTGCCTCCTGCAGTCCCGGATCTTCCTTTACCCGTTTTTCTGTATCCTGAAAAATTTTTACATTCTCATCTCTTGCCATGATTCGTTTCTCCTTCTTTCTTTCCCGGTACCGGCACCGCATTCACACTTTCCTTCTGCTCCAGCGGCAGTATCGCATAGTATACCAGCGTGTGCTTGTCATCCGGCTGACAGTCCCGGTGATAATGGCCGAAATACCAATGCCTGTAATGCAGCTTCTGCTCCAAAGTCTCCAGATAGTCTGTCAGCAGATCCGGAGCACAGGAGCGTCCCGTCCCGGCATTGAGCCGTTCCTGCAGCGAGCTGCCACAACAGTGAGTGATCACATAATCTACCTCATAGTGATACCGCTCCAGATTACGCAGCCCCCCCTGTAATTCTCCTTCTGTCGGCAGCTCCTGGGGCCACCAGCTTTCCCGCCATGCCATTCTTCCAGCGGATATTCCCCGATCATATCATAGTTTTCATGGTTTCCCTGTACCCACAGAATGGTGTAAGGTTTCTCCGCAAAATTTTTACAATGATACTCAAAAGTTTTATCCTTCGCCCAGCACAGTCCAAAATCTCCGCAGATAATGATGTAATCTTCTTTTGTCAGTTCCATGCCGGTTCTCCGTAATCTTTTCGCGGAAAATCTTGAGAAATCCCCATGCGTATCTCCCGTTATGTAAATCATACTGCTCTCCCTGTGCACTTTCTCTTCCATTCCGCACTATGCGGCATTTCCCCAGATATGACTAGAAGAGGGCACCAGGTCCTCTTCTACCAAAAGCTCCATCGGGCTTACACGATACAAAATAGCTAAAGCAATCAAATTGTCGGCCTGGGGAAAGCACTTTCCGGCTTCCCATTTATACACGGCCTGCGTGGATTCAAAGCCCATGTATTCCATGACCTGCTTCACGGAGATCTTCCGCTCCTGACGGATTGCTCTCATCCGTGCGCCGCTGGCCACAATGTCAAAATGCGGTCTTTCCATCATACGCCTCCTTCCGATGCCGTACAGCATCCAGTTGCATATCAGTCTTTCCGTAGACTTTTACTATAATACAAAGAATCTCTTTTGCCTATTAACCGTTGGTTAAATTATCACAAAATTTCCTACCAGTACTGTTCTCCCCAGTATCTGGTCAGAATCCTCTCCATGTTGACTCTCCCCACCGGGTTGGCCGTATGGAATGTCTCTCCGGTCTCTACAGACCGGTATTTTTTGATCGTCGGTCCCTCTTCGACATCCATCCACATGAAACGATGGCTGCAGGAAGGACAAATCACTTCACGTACCTGCATTTTTGTTCCTCATCCTATGGGCTCTCTTGCTCTCTCCTTGCTGTAGGATAATATTAGCATACTGCATGGAAAGAAATACTGTTTCAGGTAAAGTTTACAGGAGTTATTCCAATCATTGTGTGTGATAAACTTCCATACCTGACTTGCCAATGTTATATCACCACACCACAACAATGATCTACTTCATGCTGGATGATCTGGGCTGTCCAGCCGGTGTATTTGCCATGCTGTTTCCTGAAATTGCTATCCAGGTAATCCACTTCAATCTCTTCGTATCTCGTGCAGGGTCTCACACCTTCCAGTGACAGACATCCTTCCTCTGTCTGGTACGGACGCAGCTTTTTCGTGATCACCGGATTGATCATGGCAAACTGAAACGGGCCTGCTGCCACTGCAATAATATTTTTCCGAACCCCTATCATATTTGCCGCCATTCCAACACAATGATCCAGATTCGCTCTCAGAGTATCCAGCAGATCTGTCACTATCTGTGCGTCCACCTCCGTGGCATTCTCGGATTTTTGTGCTAAAAACATCGGATCTCTCATAATTGTTTTAATCATTGTCCCATTCCTTCACGTTTCCTCAGTTCCAGCCCTTCCATACCTCCGGCTGATAACCGATGGTAGACTGTTTCCCGTTTCTGACAATCGGTGTGCGGATCACCGATGGATTTTCCAGCACCTTTGCCAGCTTGTCCTCCTCCGCAATGTACCGGATGAGAGCCAGCGTATCCTGATCCTTCTCCTCCCAGTTGACCATGTTCTCCAGGCCGCCGTTCGCCTGCGCAACGGAAGTAAACTCTCCCTTGCTCATGCCTTTTTCCTTCATGTCGATGAATTGGTATTTGATGCCGCGCTCCTTGAAAAAACGCTCGGCCTTCTTGGTGTCGTTACATTTTTTCGTGCCAAAAATCTGGATGTTCATTTGAATCTCCTGCTATCTTATTCCATACTTCTCCTGCATTGCATTCATTACTTCCGGATCATACAGCGTTGCAATCTGGTCCGCATCTCCTCCGGCACTCATTTTTGCAATCAATGCCAGCAGTGACTTTAGACCTTCCTTTAGACCTTCCTGTAACCCCTGTTGTAAACCCTCTTCCCTTCCACACTCCCGTTCAGCCTTGCGGAGCTTCTTTTCTTCTTTTTCTTTGTCATACTCAAATATACTCACTTTGTATACCTCCGCCCGATTTAGTTATTTTTCTCAAACTCTAATGTCTGTCTGATACTGTATCCGTCCTTTTTCAAATCAGAAAACAGTGCATTTATCCTGGCCGGTGTCACGCAGATCAGGTTCATGGGATGCTCTAATTTTTTCAGTGCTTCCAGTGGAATCTTCTTGTATTCCGCGTGGGCATTGTAACTGTCGGAAAACGGTTCTATGATCTCCGCACGGCCCATAATCTGTAAACTTTTCAGATTACCGAATCCATCATACTTGTCAAAAATGGCAAGGCTTACATTTGCATTCTTCTCCAGACCTATGAACTTCTCCCCGCCTTCGGAAAACATCCAGAATTTTCCATCGTGGTAACTATACTCTATCGGCGTACATCTGACATAATCACCGCTTCCCGTGGCAAGCGCACAGGTGTTGTTCTCGTGAATATATTTTTCTACCGCCTGCTTCAGTGCCTCCTCCGGCATGGTGATCTTTTCCTTTTTGTTCCAATATTGAGCTGCCTGTTCAAATTGTTCGTGGGTCATAATGCCATCTCCATACTCCTGAAATTCACACTTTTATTCCAGAAAAACTTAATAAAACCCTGTTCTGTATATCCCTTTAAACTTTTGTGTCAAATCTTCGCCTTCTGACTCGAAAGCATGCCTTACGGCCTTATTATATACCAGTTTCCCCGTTTCGACATCATATTTTCGGATTCTGCTGTTATATACGAAAATCAGCCGGTTGTCCCTCAGCAATATTTTTTGCAAGCGTTTGGTAATCACTCCCTGATGTGGAATGGGTTCCAATTCCCCTCTATATTGCCACTCTCCGTTGGCGAACCGAAACAAAAATACCCCGGCCCCCAGTCCTCTTGCCACCAAAAGTAACACCATACCGCTGCAATCAAAAACAGCCCCGCTCATGTATGCCGAAAATGTTCTTGCACAACTGCAACTGTTTGATGTCCTGTCAATGATGCTGACCTTTACGCCCTCGCAGGCAACCTCCCATTTTTCATCCTCGGAGGAGGCCAGTACTTTCCGGTGCTCCGTATTTGTTTTCGGCTTTTTACTGTTATTCTCCGGCAATAGTTTTACAGGAATCGTGTCCGTTCGGAAAATGACCACTTGATTTCTATTTATCCCGAAGGTATTTATAAAAGTCTGTACCCGCTCCAGATCTCCATTTCCATAACAGCCAAAGAACCACTGAATACGGTTCCTGTCTTTATTGCACTTTATAATCTCTGCGAAATAATCCCAGTCCACTGGATACAGCGAATGACCTATGGTCACTATCTGCCGGATATCCGATAATCCGTGAAAAAAGGCTTGATTGTTCTGAATGATCTCCCCACATTTTTTCGTCAGCGCATCATCGGCTTCAATGGCCATCTGCAAAGCGATCTGCTGCACATCATATAATAACTGTCCATGCTCATCCAGGTCATCAATTCCGGAATAATCGTCCTCAAAATCATAGGCCTCGTCATTGGCTCCCGGGATATGCCCCAGAATCAACCTTTGCCGTTCCTTGCCGGTCTTCTTCCGACAGCCATGAATATAACAAATATTCCCGGCATCCATGCCATACAAATCTTCCACAAATTCCGTGTAATTGAAATTTAGTACTTTCCCGTCCTTGATGATATCGCTTAATGGTCGGTCATCCGTATTGGTATGCAGACTGCAGATCCATTTCCGGAACCTGTCCATTAATTCCGTAGACATGGAAATGATCGGTCCCACTGCCATTTCCGCGGACATATAAATTTCAGCCGCACCTGCATCCTCATCGTATGCCCCATTTATATCCAAAAAATTATCGATGATATACGGCTGACACATAGCCTCTATGTTGATCTTTCCCAATGCCCCTTCAAAATCCGCCCACAGGTCATCGGTTTTCAGATATTTTTCCAGATAAAACCGGACAGAGCTCCTCTTTCCCAGAGTCCTGCTGAAATCGTAATAGCTGGATCTGACACCATGCAACATATCAAATCCATTACCAATCACATAAAGAGAACCCTCCTTAACAGATTCCCCCATCTCTTCCAAAGATAACAGATTCCATTCTTTCAGATTCTCCTCAAACAACAGGACATCCTGCTCATGCTTTTTCTGCCAGGCAATATCTTCCCTCTGCTTTTCTTCCAGCATTTTCTGCTCATAATATTTCTTTCTGCAGATAGGGCAGTAGTTATGAGACCGTGCGTTGTCCTCTGAACGCACAATAAATATTTCGCCGCATTGATGGCATTGAAATTCTTGGTTGGTCATAAATAGTTTTTCTTAATCTCTTTCATAATGATGTCTTTACATTCCTCACTCATGTAAAACATCGTCGTCCGGAACGGAAATCCCTGTTTCGTTAATTCCTTCATTTTTGAAGCACTTAACGGCTTTTTCAAAACTGTAAAATCATCCAGATGCATGTAATACTCATAATCCTTGTAGCCATCGCAATCTTTTTTCTCCAGTTTTCCGTCCGCCATACCGTATGCAATGATACCGTAACCACTCTTGTATAAAAATACGGTATCTCCCCGCTGAAGCTTTCCGATCTTCTCTCTCCATCCCGGATAATAAGCCGCCGCTTTCTGTTCATTTATCATATCATCCGTGTGATTCTTGTTATTGGAATAATTGGTGTTCAAAACGTAATTATTTCCCTCATACTCCAAGTAACCCTCTATGGGAGAGTACATGTTGAATTCAATATAATGTTCCCCATTGATCTCAAACACCCAGTAAATAATAGCATCGATACTCAAGCCGTTGTTCTTCCAATATCTGATCGCATCTACTGTATTCTGATCAAGTCCGTTGGTAACAATAAGGAAATGCTGGTGCATGTTAAAATCACTCTTACGCAATGCTTTATCATCCGGAAGATCGAAATACTGCTTATGTATCTCCAACAACTCTGCATTGGATTTGCTGTATTTCTGAAACAGTTCATTCAACTCATCATAATTGCTGCTGCCATATAACTGCCCATACCGAAGCACCTGCAGGAGATTTTCCCTATCCGAGCTCCATCTCTTCAGTTCCAGAATATATAAATCCCCATTCCTATCAATCGCAAGAATGTCCGGTTCCTCCTGCCTCGGACGCTCATTGAAAATCGTGAGCAGATCGTTGGAATAAATAAAATCCTGAATATGCGAAGACATCAGACGCTGCAAATCCAGTTCCTTCCAGCCGATGTCCGCTAAGGTGACACGTTTTACTTTCGTATAATCCTGCTTGTTTGGGTTCAATTTATATAGCATAGTTACTACCTCTTCGTCGGCTGTACGCCTACTCCATACTCTTTCTGATCTTATCAATCAATGTCACATCCGCCGGAAGCCACTGTACGGAATCCAGTTCCTCCTTCGTCAGCCACTTGGCGGCTTCCGCCTCAAGAAGCTTCAGTTCTCCCGAAGCAACCTCACACCAGAAACAATCCATAGATAAATGGAATGCCGGGTAATCGTACTCTATGGTGTCTATCAGGTCTCCGACTCTGACCGTAGCATCCAATTCCTCCCGGATCTCTCTGACAACCGCTTGTTCCGGGGTCTCTCCGGCTTCAACCTTCCCGCCGGGAAATTCCCAGCCACCTTTGAATTCTCCGTAGCCTCTTGCCGTGGAAAATATTTTTGTTTTGTGCTCTATGGAATCGCAGATTACGGCTGCGACTACGCGAATGGTTTTCATACTGCCTCGTTCTCCTTTGAAATATTGCTCTGTAAATATCTTAATAAATCCTCGCGTACGGGATGATGCATTTTCATGGTCACCTTCGCGATCGGTTTCATTTTACCATTATTGTCTTCCTTCTGGCTATCTGCAGATTCCACAATGTCAAATTGTCCCATATAATAAAAACCGGTCTCTGCATCACTCTTTTTCACCAACAGATGTTTCCTCGGAGCCGTCAAAACCTTCTGCATATAAGGGCTGCTATTATCTTTACCAATCTGAGAATCCCACTTGAAAATCAGATTATCTTCAAAAGCATCTGCATAATCCGGCTTGCCATCTGCGTAATTTTTACCTTCCTCGGCTTCTTCTTTATGATAAGTAATAAAAATGAATACATCGTCACCTATCCGACTCATTCCATACATTGTAGATGACAAATCTTTGCCACAATTCATCAACAGACTCACATCTCTTCGGGAATACTTCTCATATAATACAAAAGGTGTATCTTCTGATTTACCCTTGGTATATTTATCCTTATATCTAGCCAGTCCAACTTTGATAATATCCCTGATCTGAGCATTAAACTCTTCGTTCTGCAAGCATCTCTGATAAGCTTCCACACTCCTCATAGTGCGTTCTCCGTCAGGGCGCAATATGTTCATAAATTTATATTTCTGGTATTCATCGTCTTTACTAACAAAATGCCCTTGCAGAACTTTGACGGATTCCTCTACTTCCTGATCCGTTATAAAATAATCATACTCATATTCGAGTTCTCTTCGAACATCGATGGTCGAGATGGTATCTTTGTCTAGAAATTCTTTTAAAATGCATAACTCACTAGGCCTGACTCCACTCAAAATGGTCTTAGACAGATATTCCAATATCAGCTTTTCCTGATCATTCAATTTACAGGAGTCCTTTCCCGTCTCAACAGCTTCCAGGAACTGCCAATATGTCTTATATTCTTTGATAATTACCAACGGATCAATCTCTCCCTGCTCATAGAAGTCATACAACAGGGGAATTCGTCCAATTCTATTTTTCAGAGAAATGTAGCTTTCTCTTATAATCGATTTCATTCCTCGGATCTTATCAATAGAATTGAATATTTTTTCTTTTGCAATTTCATCAAAATGTACTGTGGATGCTCCGGGTATCGTATTATTCCCTGAAATCACATATTTTCTGATCGTATCCGCATTATAAGTTCTATCCCCGGACAATGCCACCGGAATCATAAAATTGTTATTATAGTTTCCAATAAAATCAAGAATTACCACATATTCCTTGTTCTCGGCTTTTCTAAGTCCTCTGCCAAGCTGCTGTATAAATACAATAGGAGACTGCGTGGGGCGCAGCATGATCACCTGATTCACTTCTACGATATCTACACCTTCATTCAAAATATCTACTGAAAAAATGTAGTCCAAAGGCTGCATTTCCTCTGTTGCATCCTCTTCATTCATTGCCAGACGTTCAAATGCTACTTCTCGTTCACGATCGGTATTCTTACCGCTTAGTGCTACGGTACGGTATCCCAGTCTATTGAACTTTGCAGACAGCTCCTCACATTCCCTATTCCTACTGCAGAAAATAAGTCCCTTAACACGAGCACCGCTGTATCCATAATATCTCGCCTGTTCGATGACATGTCTTACACGCTCGTCACCGGTTAATCTTCCAAAATATTCCTCCGAAATATTTCTCGCCTTGGCTTGTTCATCCGTTATCATGGAAATATCACTAATTCCAAAATAATGAAATGGACATAGTAAATCCTCTTCCATCGCCTGCTGCAGCCTGATCTCGTAAGCGATCTGATAATGGAACAATTCGTATACATTCCTGGAAGCATCCCCATCATCCCTCTTATCCGGTGTTGCTGTCATACCCAGGAATAATTTCGGTTTGAAATACTCCATGACCTTCTGATAAGTATTCGCCGGACTATGATGCGCTTCATCTAAAACAATGCAATCGAACTCTTCCGGATCAAACTTCCTTAAATTATCCGCTTTATGAAGAGTCTCCACCATAGCAAAAATATAATCTGCCTCATAATCTGAATATCCTGCCCCAACAATGCCCATTGACTTCTTATCTTCAAATACTTTTCGGAATGATGTCAACGCCTGTTTCGCGAGGGTAGATCTATGTACCAAAAACAGAACACGCTTAAATCCTAGTTCTCGCATGGCAAAGGCTGACGCATATGTCTTACCCGTACCGGTAGCAGAAATCAGCAGTGCTCTATTTTCTCCAGCATCCACAATCCTACGAAGATTCGTAATAAACCCTACCTGCATAGAATTCGGTTCCAGTTTATACTTCTCCGTGGAAGATATCTCGTCCCGTTTTGCTATTTCCCTCTGCTTTTTGATGATCTCATACTTTTGCTTATAATTCTCATAGAAATCATCATAGAAAAACGCATACTTAGAATCCCACAGCTGGTGAAATTCTTTTACGATCTCCATCGCAATTTCGCCCTGCTCTGTGGAAACAATTTTGGTATTCCACTCCTTATTTTTCGTCAAAGCAGCACTTGTGATATTGGAGCTGCCGATGATAATACGATAAATCTCTTCCTTCTTAAAAATGTAGCCTTTGGTGTGGAAGCCCTGGTCTGCCCGATCCACATCATACATCTTCAGAGTAACATTGGACAGTTCCTGCAGCTTCTTCAATGCTCTGGGCTCACTAAAGTTTAGATAGTTTGTCGTTAAGATCTGACCCGGGATCTGCCTCTTCTCTAGTTCCTTCAAGGTCTGCAAGAGCGGCGTAATTCCACCCATAGTAATAAAGGCCACGCTGATCTGGAATTGGTCACACTTCATCAGCTCATCTTCTATGACGGAAATAACTTTCTTGCCCTCTTCCGGATTATTCGACACGAAGGCTGGCTTGTATGCCAGATTGGCAGCGGCTGTACCGTCAATATATGCAGTTGTCAGTCCTTCTTGAAGTTGTGTAAGCGTGGTGTTTGACATGGTATTCTCCGTATTTAACTTATTATTGTATTTTCTCTAATATCTCATTATTTAATAAATCAGAATTAAAATCACGTTTTTACCGCGATTTGACTTTCCTCTTTTAATTTTAATCTATGGTCAAATTTTCTCTAGCAGTTCTTCAATATTACATTATTTATATTTCCACCCAAGTAATACATCCGATTATTGTTTTATTCCTGACTTATATAAGAGTTCTTCTATTATTGTTCTATATTTCAAGGCATTCTGCTCAATATCTCCTTTTGTACAATTATACCAAATTTTATGTGCTGAATAATTCCCCAGATCTTTAAAAAGCATCATATCCTTTTTCGTATTTGCAGATAATTTTAGCGTTTGATTTTCCTGTGCGTTTATTATTATTTTGTCTAGGGAAATATGGAAAACTCCATTTTTATTCATTATTTCATTTTCTATATTTAAAGTTTGATACGAAATAACTAACAAGCTTTCTAATAATCTCCTCATAATTACAGCTGTACAATCAAACAAATTACATTCATAGCTTGCATTTATCTGTTCACAAAGTTTCCTTATGTTGCCAGGTAAATCTTTAATGAGTTCATTTGGTAATATTGTTCCCGATTGTCTAACTTCGTCAGAATTCTTTTCCTCAATCCACGATTTTATATCTTGAATCCAATTTTCAATTTTTGCTGTCCAATCACTCCAGTTTCTTGACTCTTTAATCAATCTTAAACTATCAGTTTTTAGATCATTTGTTATCATATAACTAGTCCAGCCATAAACCTGAAGTTGATAAATATATTCTCTTAACAATGCATTTGCTTTTTGTTTATCCCAGTATGAAAATTGATGTTTTCCTATGTTTAGTAAATAATTAATTTGTTGATCAATTGGTGAAAGACTTTTATTATAAGCTATTCCACCAATTTTATTTATAAAATCTTCAGCGGACTCCTCCGTCAATCTTCCTTCGTTATCGTAATTTAAATAGCTACTTGCTGCAATATCAATACATTCACATAACAATTCGTATGAATACGTATTCGCTAAACTAGCTATTGTTGACTTTCCCTTTTCATTCAATGAATATGGTGAAATTTTTTCCTTAATTAATGTTTCAATTTTCTTTCTTCCCATAATTAGCTATCCTTTAATCGCTCATGACATTAAAATTTGTCTATTATGAAAATGAATTTCCATAACATTCTATAACATTTTTATCAAGTTAAAATTAATAAAATCATTATGCAAATGTGCAATTCTATTTTGGTCTTGGGAAAAAGCTTTTTCCTCTCCATGATAATCTTGTCTTTGGTACATCCAATATTTCTGGTTCTGTTTTCATTACCTCATCAACCACAGACAAATCTCCATCTCTTGAAAATACGCATCTGTTACAATTATAGATACCATATTTATTATATTGCCTCACTAAGTGTTCGACATTCAATGCTAGATATCTTCTATCATATGGCATCATATTTTTGTGATAGGAACTATCATACATGAGCAAAATATACCTTGGTGACAATGGAAAAAACACTTCTACTCCTTTACTATTGATTCCTGACATAGATATAAAATCGTTATGTGCATGTGGAATCGTTCCAATAGGATTATCCGATGTGTAAAAATCGGTGGAAGTTTTATTGACTGCCAATATCCATGTCAAATTATAAAAAGATAACGCCATATCGCTTATATAATCTATATCCAAAAGCATATTTCTGATATTGTCAATATTGGTTGACACATTTATCTCAAAGATATCATTTCCTATGCA